>Ga0210059_1012352_pt1 | contig 12912 bp, 12 predicted proteins | sample Ectturendosymbi2_FD_188042 | JGI IMG/M metagenome (GOLD analysis project Ga0210059, IMG submission 188042) | Ecteinascidia turbinata endosymbiont from Florida, USA - Sample 2 (SPAdes) (version 2) | ecosystem: Host-associated > Tunicates > Ascidians > Unclassified | place: Key West, Florida...
CAAAAGCTGCAAAATCTATCATTTGTCCACACTCCTTGCGTACAGCGCCTTTCTGCTGGAATGTTTTATATTGGTTTTCTTATTGAACAAAGCTGTCATTGCGCATCACGTTTGATGTAATTTTTTTCTGGGAAACATCTTGCAATATTTTCGCACCCACAGTGGTAATGTCGGTCTTGTTTAAAGCATGAAAATCAAGGTTGATCTTCGAACGCAGTTGTATTTCTGACAACACAACGCCTGGTGCTATGAATAAGAGACCTGTCAGGCGCAACTTACTTTTCCTTCGTCTCGGTTGATCAGGCAGTCGTATCTGAGAGGATGTTTCAATTCAGGCTTCACACAATACGTTATGCTCTTTCAAAGGCATTTTTTCTATTCGCAACCAACCAACCGCGTCTTCTGAACCAGCAACAACGTTGCAGGAATAGTTATCAAGTTTTTTCAACAAATGTTACAAGCCAAAATGCCATTGACACCCCGTAACAATAATTTTGCTGACATTTGTTTAAAAAGGCTTCAATGTGATTCTTGCTGTTCAGCAATAAGTGTTCACATGGGCGACACAGTCAAATCAAATCCCAAACTGTTTTACTGGGAAATCGATTTCATGGAGGCTGACTTTACTGCCTTCCGTCCTGTGTTCTGCAAGTGAAACGTGTGGACGAAATATTGAAAAACTAGAGAAATATTTCATGAAAACAGGTTATTTGTTGTTTCAAACACCGATTCGACAATAATACTGGTCTCAAAAACAAAACTGACGCTACCCAGTATGCTGCAAGCAAAGCAACCATGAGTCAAGCTAACATTTTTTTCGGCACCTGCGGCCTGCTCAATCATGAAATGCTGCCCAACGATACTGGGCTGTGGATTACCTAGTCTGTTATATTGTTTAGGTGTTTCTCTCTCTAACAGTTTTTTTAGTTTCTCTCTTTATTCAGCACATTTCAAACATTTCTGGAAAGATGAGTTGTTATGGATCTCCTCCACTTGTCGTTAACAATTTGCTGTTAACTTCCAAGGAATTTTTTGCTGTGCTCTGCTTTCATCGTTTCGCGATGATTCGGACTTGTATGCAACTATATTTCAGCAATAAGTCTTCACAAGGACGACGGTGTCTGCTCAGATCACCTACTCTTTTACTGGGAAACCGATTGCACGTAATTTACGCATTCTGAGACATTATTCAAATGGAAAGAAAAAACGCCAAGCGTTTTGGTTTGTAACATTTGATGAAGAAACCATAAAAATATTCGGGCAAATTTCTTTTCCTGTCTGTCACGAAGATGCAGTATGAGTGGAGTTTGTTCCTCATGCGATATTTTTCATATTCTGGCTGAATGCGCCTGCTCCCTGCGTGCTGATGTGACCATTCGGTCTTTACCTGAACGATTGGGTTTCTGGCAGGGGCGGCTCGTCTAGAGGGGCTGCCGGGCTGCAGCCCTCCCTGAAAAATGTAAGGCAAAAGATTCCGACAAACGGTCAAACTCGCCTTAGGTCTGGGTTTAGTTGCGAAAGTTCACAACACAATCATTTTCGGTACTTCCGACACCATTTTGGCTCAACGTTTCCTAGGAATCCTCCAAAACCAATGTTTCGCTCTTTTCCAACGACGCCGCTTATGCGATGACGTCGTTTTCAGCACACTTGCCGATGAATTTGGCGATTTCGGGGCTGTCTTCGGCACAGCCCTACAGGAAAGAAACCAAACAATTGGCTAAAAGAAACATGGTGGTATATACGCTTATCGCAAAGCGCTTTTGATATTTTGGCGATGAATTTTTAAAGAAAAAACGGAGGAAATATTATCTTGGCTGTTTTTTACTACCTGATTTTCTTGGATATTGAATTTTATAATTAAGTTTAACAATGCTTTTAAGCAACTTGCAACGTGAACTGAATGCCTCTTACGAAGCAATCAAAAAGCAGTTTTCTCATCCGAAATCACCAAATTCGCAAGCATTTGACTGCGGAGGCAGGTTGCGTAACTTGCGAGTGGATTGTTTTAATGAAGGTCTTTATTGCGTAACAGCAACATGGCAACAAGTATTCAAAGGTTTACTTCAAGTTACGGGAGCAGGGTTTTGCCGCATTTGACTGTTGAATGCATACACATGTTTGGCAGTAAATGCAGCGAGACAGTGACTGCTGATGGCGGCAAACCCTGTAGTTTTCATATTGTATGAAAGGAAGCATGGGAGAAAAATAAACATTGCTGCCAACAAAGCGCAACTGACTCTAACCGTTACTTATGAAATTTCGTTGTGGTGTGGAAAGGGTAAAACGTTTTGTGAACCTTGATCTACATTGCATCGTCAGCAACTTGAAAAGGTTAAGTAAAATACTTACGTTGCCCCTCCCCCTAATTATCTCACAAATAAAAATCAACATAACCACCTTGTGAACCACATATAATCTATTTTAACAGGACGTTTGTCAAGCAGTCAAAGCTAAAACTATGCTACAAATCAGGTTTGTTGTCGTAACAAAATACTGTAAGTTCCGTCTCTGCTCTTCAAGCATGCGCAGCAACATCCTGCATGCACTTTGAACTCTGCATTATTACAGTCCCATTGTGACGCAACGATAACATGAGAGCGAAGTCGGAAAGTTCGCAGCCATGGCTACCTGAAAGTATTGTGATGCAGCCGTCAGGCAAACCACGTGCAGTCGCTGATTGCTTGAGACAAAAGCTACGTCTTAAAACGTCACTAGGGTTCGCAACTCCTTGCTTTGAGAACCCCAGTGATCTTGGTGAGATTTCGCAACTGGGTAAGAGTTATCAATTTTATTTAACGCAAGCACGGACAGAGGTTTCAAAAACGGGGTATTTCCTTTAATTGTTTTTGTTTTGATAACAGAGAACTAGAAACGAACGGATTTCGGTTTTTGAAATGCAAATCCGACCCAATAATTTAACTACAAAATCGAATCCAAATCCCAATCTGGAGACTGACAGTTTCAAAATCCAAATCCCGTTAACTCCAATATGCCATATCACTGTTACTAGGCTACAGTATATCTAATAGAGCTCAAAGTTTCATGACAAAAGTAATAGCTTCGATACAAATAATCCAGGTTGACTTACTGTTGCTCTACCTTTGGCTCACAACAAAATAATAGCTGACACTTTAATGACTTCAAGGTAATCTCTATTAGCAGAAATGATAAGCACAGTCATTCCTGAAAACATATATACCATTATCAGTTCTAACAATTAATGTTGAACTGGGCAAGATTTTACCAGGAAACAGACTGTTGTACGTATAACAATTATGAGTCAAGAAAACGGACTGGATCAATGAAAGTCACACCATTTACTAAAATGACACGGTTCATAAGGAAGTAGACGGGTATCACTGATCATAATCAAAGCTCATGATTTAAACAAGTGCTATGTATAATCCAGGCGGACACGAGAAAAATTCAACTGAACCAAAGTTCACATACGGAATAGTTGCAATAATCTGCAGTCCCGATCCGGACACTGAAACGACGTTTTGAATGAGTTCAAAACAGAATTACCAAATCCAAATAAAATCCGAGTGCCGTTAAGCAGAAATTAAAAAACCCAAACCGATCGGAATCCATCAAAAAACTAAAATCCTGTAAGATTTTAATTCAAATTTCAATCCATGTTCATCGCAGATTGATAGCGAAGCGAAACGATTTACATAGTTTGGTGATGAGCTCGGGTAAGGATAATTTTGTTTGAAAAGTGCAGAATTTCAAATCTCAACTGTAATTTCTGCAAAAGACATATTGCAGTATTTGCAACTTTTGTAGTATGATATTTGCTTCGCAGTATTGTTAGTGCATGACGCCAGGTTGCAGTAAGATACATCACTATCGATTTCTACTAATGACGAATAGCTCCATTTCATGTTTGAAGTAGCACTCTCCGTCTGGCTTACAATTTCTGACCCAGTCCATGCAATTCTTTGCATTTGCAGTATATGCACTCAACGAGATTATGCGTTGATGCAGCGAACCGCAAATTGATATAATTTAACATTGACATTTTTGCCAGAAATAAGTTGTCTCGGTTCAGTAACATTGAATATGAATTTGCAAAAACAAAGTGAAGACAACACATAACACCCTTGAACACAACAGCAATATTGACGGACCAAAATCTGAACCAGTGTATGCCAACATTTTTGGGCCACGCCCACCATAATCATCTACAAACTCGTGACTTCATCCTGGGGTATATGATTTCTTCCCCTTAATGTTCATTCCAGTTTTTCCAATGGGGAGGATAGTGCAAAAGGCAGTCCTAGGTGCACACGGGAAACCTCACGGCAATCTCAGATAGTTTTGTTGCCTCCACACCAAGACAGCAGCAAACAAGGTCTGTAATGCAGTCACACCACTCGGTCCTTGAACTTTGTCAACTTTACAGCACTCCTAAAATACTATCGTTTCTTTTTTGTCACGTTAACACTATCGTCGTGTCTGCCAGACCCGGTTTTCAAAAATAAAAAATACCTTTTCCTTCAACTGCAGTTTATCACAAAAACTACACTGAAAATATAAGTCTCACAGAGCAATTTGAGCACTTACAAAGTTACTTTACTCTAATATGATACGATTTTTGATGAAAAGTAAGTAGACCAAATATAGCGAAGGTGTCAGGCATGCCTAAAATTCAAATGCTCACATAAAAAAAACTGTGGGCGTAAACAATTTCTCCTTTTGTATACTGTTAACACGACCATAGAAGCAAGCCCTGAGTGAGTTTCAGCTTTTCATAGGTTCTGCCCCCATAAACCATATAGTGGGGTTATGCGCACCCCACCACCTCACATTAATACTATCGTAGGGTCTGCCAGACCCGAACTCATGACGATCTCGCTCCCTTGCAAAATCTAGAAGAGCGTGGATGACCGCAATCGCACCTATTACTAGTCACACAAAAACATGAAGCTACTGAGGAGTTCAAAGCGCGCCGACTTCCGCTTCCGCAGTTTAATGTGAATGACCTCATTTGACCCGGGTCTGCCAGACCCGCGATAGCATTCCAGGGTTAAATCACAATACACCTAAGTCTAACCCAGGGGTGGGCGAACCTCGGCCCGTGAGCCGCATGCGGACCGCGTACAGTTTTTTCGGTCCGCGTATACATAGTGGCCACTTTTAATTTTTTTTTTGTGCAGATTCGAGTTTCACTGGCTTATCACAAGTCGTGCTATTCGAATAATATGCAGTATTATAATCGAGTGCTGAGTGATCTTAGCACGCAAATACAGATCAAGAATCTAGATCTAATGGTTGTAGGCCCGACAGTCTCAGCTGTTAGATGTAATAATTTTACCATCTTTGTATATAGAAGGTGGTTCTTTGCGGGGAACTGACAGAACAATGCGTCCGTCACTGAAAAAAGTGTGCCTATCACTTGTCCAATTATATCTGCACCTGGTAGTGGTAAGAGAAGGCAGGGATACTCAGAACCATAGATATTCGAAGAAGCTGCCATACCGTTTCAGAAACGTGTCCGTGATTTGTCTATAGAGCGGCCTTAGTTCTACTTTGCCTGGTTGGTGTTTAATCTGCGAGATTTATTTCTTGAAAATGCGGGTTTGGAAAATAAAATCTCCCCCGTTCAGATTTTCAGACGTTCTGTTTTACCGTACAACATCTCTCAAAGGTTCTGGTTGATTTTGTAAATACCTTTCAATTTCTCATCATGCAGCGACATCTTAGTCAAATCAAACTAGCTATTATTCCGAAGGACAAACCCTTTTTAAAGAATTACGTTACCGAGAAAAATACATTTCGATGCTGATAGATCTTTATGGTGAAGCCAGCCAATCTTTTTCACTATCACAGACGTTTGATGCTCAACTAGGACGCCCTCGTTGCAATGAAGACACAAGATTACTCTATTCTTATACTTGCATCTTCAAATTTGCTTTCACTTGTAATTCTGTTTTTATCTTGCGGGGTAACCTGGAAACTATGCACCTTCTTGTATGAATGTGAAAATTTGTCACAAACACCAAAAAATAAAATACTTAATCTGTAAGCAAAAATGCGTGGTGGGTGGTCGTGAAAGAAGAGAGGCAGGCTCAAAATTAGTACAATTTTTACAAATCAAAAAGAAGGATTTGTGCAACAGAGGATTTGAACAAAAAACAGTGGTGGAAACAATTTTTCAGGGCAAGGTGCCTTCACATCCCCAATGAACACACACTGAAAAGAACTTTAGTTGAGCTATCAACGCCATGTTGTCAGAGATAGCTGCTTCTACAATAGATAACACAATCTTATCCCACAGCGAAAGTTCACTCGTGTTCATCTGCTGTCGTGATTTGTATATCACAATAACGCAGGATAGCTGCTATTCCAGTAAACGTTAAAGGTGCTGTCAGTTTGAACAAATAATTGCCTAAAATGACCAAGCAAACATTTTTGACGTCAGCGGGCAAGACGTCTGAACTGCTTACTATGCTTCAGGTTTTACAGCATACTGCGTTGTCATCTTAAAGGGCTCATTGACATCTGCTCCATATCTTTCAATGAACCTTTCCCAACATTTGTGCCTACAGGTTTTGCAAACCAACACAAGCATTGATATTGAGGATATGGTGAAGCGAAGGAACCCTTACTCATAACAGAACATTAATGAAGGCACTGACATTTAATGGTTTTAACCATAAAAACTTCTGTGAAATAATTATTGTTATAGTAATACCTAACAAAAATGCACATCATGCCAATTCATTTTATGATCTGCAAAGAATGTGTCTGGAAAAGTAAAAACTAAGTTGAAGGAATCCTTGCATTTCGATCAGCTTCAAATCAACATACTATCCTTCACATCAAAAGCTGCAAAATCTATCATTTGTCCACACTCCTTGCGTACAGCGCCTTTCTGCTGGAATGTTTTATATTGGTTTTCTTATTGAACAAAGCTGTCATTGCGCATCACGTTTGATGTAATTTTTTTAGGGAAAACATCTTGCAATATTTTCGCACCCACAGTGGTAATGTCGGTCTTGTTTAAAGCATGAAAATCAAGGTTGGTCTTCGAACGCAGTTGTTTTTCTGACAATACAACGCCTGGTGCTATGAATAAGAGACCTGTCAGGCGTAACTTACTTTTCCATCGTCTCGGTTGATCAGGCAATCGTATCTGAGAGGACGTCTCAATTCACGCTTCTCAATTCGGCACTTCGATGTTTAGGTAAACTGATGATTTTTCCATTACGGAACTGATGTTGATAAATGATATCCTGGTGCAAATCGGTAATTTTACCCAAAGCCGATAGGGATTGTTGAACTGTTCTTGGAACATAGTAACGTTCCAGGTTACTTCTCAATGTCTGAACATGGCGTTTTATGATAGTTCTTATCCATAACTGACTTCTTTCAGCTGTACTAGCCTTCTTTTTTAGTGCTGTCATTGTTTGATCTAAATGTAGGCGATCATTTGTGTCTGTAACTAATTCCTCTTGGTCCACCAAACGTAAAAGTAATGAATCAAAATGTCGTGCTTGCATTTGATAATATTCATAATTCTTCACCATTTCCATATACCGTCGGTCAAACTATATCAATATTTGCTGGGTTTGAATTTCCAAATAAGAAAAATTGAACTGTTTCGGCGCGTGGATAGTATTCCCCTTAGTTGAATGCACGGAATGCAAAGAGAACGATTTCATATTGAAAAAATCAGAAATTTGACATGCCTGCATAAGTTTCTTATAATATCGAAATATATCATGTCAGGGTTCTAATTCTTGAAAGTATGCTTTGTAAAATGGTTCATATTGTAATCGATATTCTCAATTCGTAATGTCCGTAGACGATTGTACTTTTCCAATCTGCCCAATGTGGGTGCGCAGTAAATATGGTTTTCATGATCTGCACATTGTGCTGGGCTGGTATGATATTTCCAACATTGAGTTGAAGTCCGTGGTTCTAAGGTGACAGTGCTTTCTATGTCACGTCCGTTGGATGCTCTCAAAGTCCATTGATTGTTTTCACAATGTGTGTATGATTGCCAATATGAAAATGGGGAATTTTGCGGTCGTAAGGATGGTGGCATGAAGTAGTATTTAAGTTATAAATGTCCTTGCTTGGTCAAGTATCCACCAAATAGTGGTCTCCCGTCTTCGTAACGGCCCATGTCTGAGGTGTATCACTATCCAATTATGTGGTCTGCGTGGTGAACTCCAATACCATTGCAAATATAAACGTTTATGATAATGGTTTTCGTTTTGTATGTCGGGTCTAATATCTCGAATTCGTCCCGCTGGAATTCGATTTTGAACTTCTGAATCGGATAAAGTTATGATTTGTATTTTCTTTCGAAAGTTACATTCTTCCAAAGTAGATGCATTTACATTACTGTCAATGTTATGATTTTCTTCTATAGATCGAATGGTGGGCATATCCTTTAGTAATATGTAACAAGCACTAGTTTCTTGTTTACGATAGGATCGATCATCAATTAAATTTTCCATGAAATCCATTGGTATTTCTCAAAGACGGACGTTAATACATAGGGAAATAACATAAGTATCTCTATAAAGTAATAAGGATCCACGACTTGAATTTCTTGTCTAGATGGGTCTATATGTGAAATATGATATGATTTACGTTGCCAAAATAAGTATATCATTCCGTAGCCTTGAATACGTCGTTGTTGTTTTTGCTCAAGTAGCATCGACCAATTGTCAGGATGCCATTCTTGGCATTTGATAAAGTTACAGCCACAAGCCGGATCGATATGGAAGGGTGTTACTTGTAAATGTTTTGCAGATACTTTTTCATGATGGTGATTTTCTTCATCTAATTTTGTCTATATTTATGTAAATTACACGGTTCCACATCAAAGTGAGGGATTATATGTTCCATGGATATCTGATTTTCCTCAGGTATTAACACGGCTTCCTTTCCTTGATCAGAAACAAGATTAAATAAAGGTTCCAATTCATCATTACAATTTCTTCGTTGATGCGAACTGTCAGTTTTTGCTAATTGTAAATATAAGATGAAATGTACACATAACTGTTTGAACATCGTTGAATAATTCTAATATAAATGTTCACCTAAGTGTCACTGAAAATACAATACAAAAACTTCATTTTACTCCTTACTCGTCTGTAAACCTATTGATTACAAATGTCCCACAACATAAGGGTATTGTTGAAAATTTCAATTATTAAAGTGATTATCAAGGAACCTATGAAAAGAGTTATGTCAGAAAATCATTATGGGCAAAAACTACATTTAATTTCTGTTTGCATGGTTGTTTTCCAAGCCAATAGCAACCATCGGAATTCTAGTATTCAATAAATCTAAGGTAAGATACTCCCTTTTTGTATTCTAAGTCTAAGCTCCAGATCCGCTTTGTGCCCATGTCACCTGGGATCGATCGCGACTTCTTGGAAACCTGGAACTCTCTAACAGTCGTTTTATTGAAACGGAACCTACTATCGTCAAATTTTGGGGCATGTGATTTTACCTTTTTCTTGGTGTGTATTTCCTTTTCAAATTGATTTCCTTATTCCTTTCAATTTTAACTTTCTGTTCTTTTTGTCAAATAAATTTCGTTGTTATTAAAATGTCTGCTTGAATTCTATATTCCTGAACTCAAAAATTGGGTTTCGTGTTTCAGGCTATAAATTCCTCAATGAAAGGAAAATTTAAAGTCTAGAAGATTTTTGACATCAAATCTTTCTGAAAACCTCTGATATGATAAGAATTCCACTGTTGATGACCTCAGCGTACATTTTTACCATGATATTGCTATTCAGCCTACGGCTGGGTGTCTGAGTAGACAGAATCAAAACCACCAGGTTTCGTATTTGTTTTGAACACGAGTATAACTTGTATGCATTTTATATTACTGAAAATGCACATGCAAAGTATAAAGGACAAACAAAAAGAAAACTTACGATATTTGTCAACAAGTCTTCTGCCAACAGCGTGTATAATTTTCATCACTATTATTGGCTTTTTCTCAAACTTTCATGCATTCTGACATAATGAGCTCAGTAATGACATAAGACAAAATTTTCCAAAACTCAAAGTATTATTTTCATAAACGGTTTCATGATATGAGTATTATGACCGAGCTCTGATTCATATCACGCTGATGTAGGAAGAATTAATAAATGGTCTTCCATAATACTGGAGGTGAATAGATGACTTAGATTCTAGATGGGATGATTTCGTCGGGCTTTTCACACCAACTTGAGTCTTTTAGATGAATTTTCAGCGGTCTCCATGATAAGAGTACCTTTCTTTAGGGAATTGTACAGTTCAATGCTTGAGTAATGAGTGGTGCCATCTGAACAGTCAGGTTCTTTCAAGGGTTTGGGTGATACAATGATGCAACAATCCACCTCTGCGTGGTTGAAACCAGGCGAAACTTTAGAACGGTACCAGGATTTACTCTTCTGCAGCTTTTGGTCTGGATGTTGTGTAAAGTAGATAACAATCTTTTGTTGAAGTTCTTCATTTGTAGGTATTCTGGAACCCTTGAATACTGGATAATAAAATCCAGTTCCACTTTTCTTGTGGTCATCTCGGATGAGCAATGCTTTATAGTTCTCACGAAAATGTGCTGGCTTTCCGAATTTGCTTCGATCTTCTCTTTGTACACGTTATTAGACACTTTTCAAAATTATATTTGTTTTGTAACACAACCTAAATTCCTGTATTTTTCTTTCCTGAGAAAGGAAAGAAAAGAAGAAAAGAATTAAAGGTTAAAACTAACAGAAAGAAAATTGAATGTAATCATGATTGGAAACAAATGGAAAACTTGAAAATTATGGTTCACGAAAATATCAGCGAGAGACTAATTTTGTGAATCACTTTTATATACATAATCATGGTTTAGCAACATTGATAGTCGTTATTTCGGTTGTCACAAAATGACCTTAGGACACGATAAGGTCCTCAATGTAATTGATCCCATCCCATTCATGGGTGGCTGCAAGTCCATTCGGAGTGGATATGTGAAAGATAATATAAGTCCGGCTGTCATAGGTGTGGTTTTACTTGGGGAACCAGATGATATGATAAGTACTGTTATCAGGTATCGGAATTTGCCTTTCTTCAAAAAGTTGTAGGCCTTTGGCTAACGCCAAGTTTGGGTCCAATATATTGGTGTCTAATACCAGTAATGTTTGATCTTTAAATATTTCTTCCATCTCATCGAAGGAATACATCATAGCCATTTTTAACCGTTAAAATTTCTAATTATCCCAAAGCAGAATACCATATGTAAAACATTCAACTCGGAAATATTGATACATAATAAGATTTTACACTTTCAACGGACCCAAAAATTATTGGCCTTAACACAATAATTTCATAACATGGCAAGATTTAGAGAATCTTTAGTCATAAGGTAATTGCCTTAAACATTATCAAACATTTTTCATAAAAAACTGTAAAATTCCAAATGTGAGCATCTTTAGATTCACATAATACTGAGTGACTAATTATTACAAAAATTTAAGGCGGTATCAGCAGAATGAAATTGACAACACTAATATTCAGAACGAAGATTCACGTCCCTCAAAACAAGAATATTAATTAATTTGATTATTTCAATTCTACACGGAGATATGTAGTGTTTTTCATGATGCCATTTGAAAACATGATTACGTCAAAAGCTTTCTCGGGTATTTAAGTTTTAATAATTGAGATATTTCTTCAAAAAAAATCAGCTCAATGATGACTTTGTCATATATGCAGCATCCTCGTACTGGTCGAACAAGAATTGCTGGCTCTTTCGAATCTCCCTCATCTCCTCTATCAGCTGGACAAGGGTGCTGCTGTTCTCGACAAGAGTTTTCGACATCTTGTCAAGTTTGCCATTGATGTTTTTGACATCAACTTTCGTTGCAGGAGCATCCATGCTTCTCAGCAGCATTCAGGTTGAGATGAACAGTACATTAATCAGAAACCAACAGAGCCAACCAGTTCAAACCGATGACGAAAGCAGGTGTTTTTGGATAGAAAATCAGTATAGAACAGACAGAGCAGTGAAAGCAATACTAAGTCACTTTAAAATACACTTACACAGCCTTATTCAAATAGAATCTTATTCAAATAGAATAAGATTCATGAAGACTAGTAGTTTTGACTGTAAAAACATTTTTCAACTTGAGATCACGGGTTTTTTGTTAATGTTTGCATATTCAGAGGTTGTTCATGCATATTTCCATACATTGGGATAATGACGTCACTTCCGGGTAGTCGAACCATCCATCAGATTTGGTGACTCGAAGCTTCTTTGGATTCTAGGCTTCAATATGAGCCTTTGGGGGGTTTGATGGACTTTCTAGCATTTCTGATCAAAGGTTATGGACAAACTTCTGGGTTTTAATTAGGGACATCCCCTGAAATTACTCAGCCATGTCCTCAACGATTTGGGGTCTTTTGGCCCTAACTTGGGCACCAGAAACGCTAGGAATTCGATCTAGACCTCTAAAGCTTCATATTCCAGCCTAAAATACAACCAAATTTTGAGCCAAAATTTTGGCCCTTTGTGGAGGTTCTGACGTCATAATGAGACAACCAAAAAAAAGCCAAACCTACCATTTTCTAACCCCACCCACCGAAAACCCCGTTCCTAAATTTAAAATGTTTTTTCAGTGCACACTAGAAGACTTCAAGAGTCTTTCGAGGGTTCGTATAGCTCGCTAGCATATTCTAGCGGGAAACATCACGGAATATCGCGAGTTACTGTAGCCGCCAGTGGGAGACTCATGCACTTTCTGATTTTTGGGGTAAAATGCGGTTTTTGGGCCATAACTTCAGTTCCAGACATGATAGAACCTCAAGCAAGGGCTCTATCGACGCGGGGGATTATCTAGTGTCCACAAAAAGTTTTAGCAAAAATTTTTGCCCATTGGATTGGCGTCCAGGGCCCGTCAATCCAAT
>Ga0210059_1012353_pt1 | contig 12912 bp, 11 predicted proteins | sample Ectturendosymbi2_FD_188042 | JGI IMG/M metagenome (GOLD analysis project Ga0210059, IMG submission 188042) | Ecteinascidia turbinata endosymbiont from Florida, USA - Sample 2 (SPAdes) (version 2) | ecosystem: Host-associated > Tunicates > Ascidians > Unclassified | place: Key West, Florida...
CAGGTGCCCTCACACGCAAAAGCCTCCTTCAGTTCTCGCAATCCGCTACACGTAGAAATTGAAATGAAAAATCTAAATCTTCAAGTAACGTTGCTATAGTGCAAAAAGGTATGGGAACGCCGTTCCCACCCCACTACACCCGGTGATCCTATTAGTTTGGCTACGACAAAAAGTGGTTCCATATACGAAATATAAAATCTAAAAGTAAAAAAGTCTAACAACGTATGGTTGTGCGCTTTGGTGCAGTCAGATTGTTTATATTCGTCCTTATTCTTTGAAAATTAACATCGCATTTTACGTTGTGACTAAGTACTCGGACGTTACAGTGTTTATTGAGGGCGTATCATGCCGCAACGCATTCGTACTTTGCCTGGCGTTAACCAGTGTTGGACTCAGCGTCCCATTCTGCACTCTGCAGTATTGTTATACCAAGTGTTACAGGTTAGCGAAAAATATTACGTGTCTGTAGGCCTAACCCTTTGGTTCTGCCTCCAACGCCGTTGTAAAACGTTCTGTTTTGTCTGTTTTGATCAACCTGCGTTGTCCAGACAGTGTGTGCTTGTACTATGGACTTCGTGTCTGATGGCAAAATCAAATAATATTAAATTAAAAATTAAATTGTGAATACTTTTATCAGAGGCTCTCGCGACCCCAGAAAAATGACAAACGGCCCCCAAGTTGAAAACCATTGCTTTCGGGTATGCAAAAGTGCTCTAGGGGTACACAATTTTTTTTTTTTAGTTTATACGACACAATTTTTGATTTTCAGTAAGTTGTTGCTTTTTTTGCGTTTTTCGGAGTATTTTCTGGTTATATAGGGTTTTCAAATATAGCCGGCTACATCAGTAATCACATTCAATTCTAAAGTTTTTTCTGAGTGTTGGCTAGTGGGTCCCCTACAATGACCAGTGGGCCCTTTCAGCAAAGTTTTCCCCTGGATCAAACCTCTAGTAACGCCACTGAACACACGAGGCACTGGAGCTGCTCAAAAAGCCTGATACAGATTTTTATTCATAAGAGCTTTTGGGAAAAAAGATTTCACGGCCCAATATGATTTCAGTGAAAAGCAATCACGCGTGAAGTCACGCGCCAGAGTTTTGTCACGCGTGTCACGCCTGAAAATCTCCTTGTCACGCACGATATCTCGTGGACAACTGCCACGTTTTCCAGTCTGGCCTTCGTGTACGCTCTTGCTGACAACAGCTACTTGTTAACTAAAGAAATGACCTTAACCATTCAAACGTGGCAAAGGTCACAAGAAGATTGGCGTCAAATCACCGAGCCGATGCTTATTACGCTACTTTGAACTTGGCACTTAAACAAACTTTGCTTTTCATAGGTGTGCCTGACGGACATGCCTTCTTGCTTTTTCACCGAAGACGAAGTGCTGGACGTGCAATTGCGCTTCCGAGAGAAGATGAAAGACCTAGGTGCGAAGTTTCAGCAACGAAATGACTCTCTGGAGATTGCTTACACTCTTTCGCTTCCCGAAAATATCCCTATCAGCATTGTCAACTAATATTTTTAAGGTTGATGTGCAAAAGCTTGCACCTTAGGAATAGCACCGTTCTAAATGACATGCTTTATTCTGCAAAGCATGCATCACCTTCTGGCAGATACTAACGCAACAAGCAACTGTTGTTCATGAGAAGAACGCGGACAACAAAAGCTTTTGCTTGCCTGCCGCGTTGGCATGAAAGCTCTTATTTTGTGTTTATTAGGCAGTTTTTATTTTGTCATAAAGAAAAGTCCTTTGTCGCAAAGGAAAGCATCGGAGCAAAAATTTTTTTAATGTTGCGCTTGCTCAATGTATATTCGGACTTTGTTAACCAGGCTTCCAATTTCGTTCCTGTCGTTAAAAGGTGGTTGACGTGCATCTTGAAACAGTCTCCCAAAACACAGAGAGTTGTTTGCAAAAACTTGTGCACATGCAATGAATGATGCAGCCAAGGTTAGAAATAGTGCTCTGATTTACAGCATGTAGAAGCAGACACCAGCATAACTGCCGATTTCAGTTTGTACGTGGGTATATGCCCCATACCTTCCTAAATTTTGACTGAAACATCAGACCTTCCTAAACCTCTGTTATTTCAGGCATGTACGTGCTTCACTCAACATGCGCTGCCACAGCCGCTATGGTCGTTTAGTATGCAAACAGCTTTCTGAAAATGATAGGTGTTTGTTGAAAATATCAGTAAAATAAGGTAATGCTTCTATTCATAGATTCTGCGTGATTTATTGGGTCTATTTTCTACCAATTGAAATAAAACAAGCGTAACTTGACAAAACTTTATATCTTATCATTAAACGGACTTACTTTTCAAGAAATACTTCGGATTTTTCTTTTAAGATAAAATTTATTTTTCACGTGAAGTCCAAGATGATTTCACGGATCAAAGGCTTCCATCACTTAGCCAACTGTGATGTGCAGAGTGGAGACGCGTTGTAGAAAAAGCAGCAACGTTATGGTTAAAAAAGCCACACGTTGTTTCCCGCATTTCACCCAAGTGGTTTTCAGGAATGTCTGGTTACCAATACCAGCTGTACTACTGATACTGAAGCCAGAGATATCAAAAATACTGCATACTGTAAATTTCAGTGGAGCTACTAAAGCTCGGTTACTGCAGGTCATGATACAAGGTACAATCCAAATTTCCAAGTGCCTGGTGTTAACTTCTTCAAAAAGTTGAATCGATTGATTTGTCTTCGCAGACGTCATGCTATCTTGTCACACTGAGGTTGCACGTTGCATCATGTGAAAAGATTGTGCGATGCCCATTCGTGTGTTCGCAGCTTTTGTCGTAAACAATAAAGGTAACGCGACAGCACTCTTTGTCGCCATTTGCTAGCGAAGCCATGTTTGAGTGTTTGTCAAAAGATATGCTTATAACACCAGAATGCTGAGCGTGCAATGTTGATTTACCATTTGCTTCCTTGTCTGCAAATCTACTACTTGAATAAATCATCAGCTTAAAACTTGCTATTGTTACTTTGTTGAGTTTCATACTAGAATTTTGAAAGTTGGACATTTCTTCATCTTTGTAGCATGTTAAGTTACTTTGCTATCTGATGCATCTCAAAAGCCGATCCAATTTTAAAAAAGCCGTTGTTTTGTTGTGGGTATGACACAAGGAAGGAGTTTAAGGGTGGACAGGGGAGACATGTCTCCCCAACCTTTGGACAGGGCGGGACATAATATCTTTTTTCCCTCCCAACATTGTGTGATAAAAAGTAATATAGTTGTGCAAATTTCACGGTTACATTACTGTTGGAAACGTTTCCCCAGCATAAAACCTGGGAATAAATGAGAAAAATGAACATTATCTTTGGATTATCTGTAGACACGGTATACAGATTTCCTATGTAACATGAATTGTCATGATTGTTGAAAAATTGTGTTGGTTATTTCGAATTAGCGAATCGGTGTGCACATGAACTTCGCTCAATCACGAATTCCTGTTCTGGTCTGTAGCCCGCAATCAGAACGCGGTTGCCACCAGGCACGTAGCCAGGGCGGCAACGGGGCAATGCCACCCCCAATTCCAAAGTTTTCAGATTAATAAAATATTTGCAGTATAAGGCAAAGAAATACTTCTGTGCAAATCAACGAAACTGCCTTAAGGAACCTATCCTATTTCAGCTTTTAGTCGAATACAAACTTGTATCTGACCTTTTGTAATCATAATTAATCAATGTCCGCAGGTAAAAACAATTGAAGCAACGCTTTTCGCAGCTGTTTATGGCGCACCAGCTTGCTGTATCCAACCTAATGGTTATGTAAGATTCATTTCAAGACTATCGCCGATTCCTCTGTGATAACCGTGGGTGTTGCAAATATAACCTATCCTTGTTTCCAGTGTCAGCGTAGCCTTAAATCAATATCGTAGATTTTTGTTTTTCCATAGTTTTAAAACTACATGCGTGAATATGGCGGTGAGATAAATTTTATATGTTTTGAAGCTCAGACTTCGGCTAAGAAGCGATTCAGTTTCAAAGCCTTCTTCATTATGCCACAGTCACTGTTTAGCAACAACAGCATTCATTCCAGGTATTTATTTGTGATGACATGTATTGTGACCGTTCAATCGTAATTATGTGCAGCCTTAACGTTTTCATCAATGATTTCCCTTTACCTTGCCGGCGAGCAATAAATCAGTCTTTTCAAGATATTAGACTCCGACCTGCTGTTCATAAGCTCAGTGCTTCAACTTTCATCTGATGTTAATTGCCACCCTATCCTACAGTAAATTATTTGAAATCATTTAACTGCAACGAGAAGATTCAGCAGCAAAATCTAACGTATATAAGCAGCAAGATCGTTTTTATTTGCAAGCGCTGAGGAAATTGACACTGCCATTACTTACAGATACTGAGATAAGTTGCACAGGGGTGGATATTAAAATTTAGGGGCAAGCTCTCAGAAAGTGGCCCCAAAACATCGCCATTGCGAAAGGTAGCTGTGGGATTACGTGGATAAAAGAGTTTAATTTGTTTCACATTTCAATTCATGAACTAAATTCAAGAGCATAAGATACATACGAAAGGAACAAAAATTTGTAACGTTTTGCAGCTACACAATTGAAAGCTGCCTCCTATGGAACATTTTCCCATAATTTTTGCTTTATTTTGAAAAACATATGACTTGCTTCAGAGCTTCTTTAAATGTGGCTCTAGAGTGGTACATAACTTTTTTACCTAAACAATGGTGCAAAGCTCTCGATAGGGGGGCACGGTATCTCTGAAAAAGAGGGGCCCGAGGCGACTGGCTCGCTATCCTTCCCTAATATCCATGCTTGAGCTTGCAATCTCTCTTGTTGACAAAGCGCATGTGACTAAAATGAAACTAAATTTGAATTTTTTCCCATTAGGGCTTCAAATTCCGCAGATAAATATTGTATTTTCAAGAAGCCTGTGATTTGTACAAATTTGATTACGTGCAGCTGAGCATGGTGAATAAGTTTTGTAATATTGGGGTTACGATTGTGTTTACATTTAATTCCATGTTATATTTCAATGAAGTCAGTTAAATTTAGCAAAGTCTCATCAAACAATTTAAACGAAGTAAGTTTAAAGTAACTACAAAGGTTTTACGGAATAGGTTGAACGTAGCCAAAAGATCTTACGGATTATCAAAAATCCAAACATTTTTCAAACGCGTTGAAAGACTCTTGTGTTTACGGTTATCAACAAAAAACGTGAATTAATCGCTCAAAAGTTAGATGACAACGGAATCCACTTATATGCGCGAAAGTTTATAGAAGGCCTACTTCGGAAGTCAGTGCCTCAGAGCAAAGTCGCTGCTCGGCTTCTGTTGAACGTGCTGTGTTGGTGTACGTCTGAAGCGTGTAAATGCAGTGTACGAAGCGTAATCGTAATGGCGCCGCGATTACTTCTTGCTCAAGTGAAATATTGGGCATTGAGAGGTTTACTAGCGCTTTTGCAAAAAAGCGCAGTTTTACCCGACGCAATAAAACAAACAAAGAATCGTGCGCGGCTACACCTGGCACGTCCTCAGTGTAGATTGACCTTCACGGCGAGTTTTAACACTATTACGGCTATCCAGGTAATTCGGAGTCGGACCAATGATCCAAAGTAGAAGCTTGGAGCTTCACTATCAAAATTTTTGAAACTTGTCAATTCAGTGAAAGCAGACTTTTTATTTGTTGGCTTATTTTGAACACATTGTTCAGGAGAAAACGCCACAAACATGCACGTTACATAGATGATGCTTTAAAAACATGGAGCATTAAAAATATTTAAATATTGATACTCGGTTGTTGTTTTACCCAGCCCTAATAAAATTTCTGGCTACGCGCCTGGTTGCACTGCGAGTATTTACCAAAAGATCTTGTGGTTTGTTTTTGATTTGATCTATGTGGTGATTATTAGTAGCACTAGGCTACATTTATTTATTGGAACTGACCAAATTTGAATTGATCATCATAATTTTTTAGCATAATTGTGTTTATTTAAGCCCAACTCTCAGAATTAATGTGTTTTCATGTTAAATGCAGTGCTAAGTGCTACATATCAAGATCAAGATACCACCACCATGGGCGTATAGTCAGGGGGGGCCCATGTTCACCAAAATATATCAATTCCATAATGTGCCCCATTTTGCCAATTTTACAAAATGGTCGTTCTATGGTTGAGTGAACATGGTGACGTCATCGAAACGCAAACAATACGATTTGTCCCCCAAAAAGTTTTTCAGCAAAAACAAAGTTTTTTAGCAAACTCGGCCCCTGGTATGACAAGAACTAGAAATATTATACTTGTGTAAAATGCACATCACGGCAAGGTATTTTACATGTTTTGAGCATATGGACCGTGCTCTGATAAGTTTTCAATGCTATGTCTGAGCAAGCTTGCACAAAACCAAATTTTTTTTGTTTTGTAGTAAATTGAAATTGATATTAACTTGAATCTAGATACTTCACAAAAATTCCAACAGCGAAGCAGTTAGAACCAGCGATGTAGGAGACACTGATCAGGAGACGGAGTAATCTCTTTTTTCAGAAATGGACAAATTGTAGCAAATGGCTTCAAAGCGGCTTGACCAACGATCAGTGGCGTCCAGAGGTGGGCGAAGGGGCGACAGCCCCGGGCATCCAAGGCAGGGGGTATCCAAATAGTCAAGTTACAAAAATTAAAATGCTGTAACTAGATGATTTTTCCTCTTGTGAGGCAGTGGCGTAACTAGAGGTTTGAGCCAGGGGGGGGCAAACTTTGCTGAAGGGGGTCCATTGCCCACCGTTTGTGTATACAATAATTAGTTTCCAAAAACTCACTGATGTTACATATATATGAGTGTAAGACTTCGCTTGTTCGCGCCACATGCGTGTAAGTCTTCGGCCACATCCCGTTCATGGTTAATTACACATTCAACGACACACTAACCGAGAGGTTGCAACAAAGGGTACTCGAATAACACAAAAATGGTTATTCGAAGCGCAGTACAAAGCAGATGTTAGATTATAAACACAGGCAACACAGGCATGGCCGTCCGCAGAAATTTTTCCAAGGGTGGGCAAAGTAGACATTTTGCTTGTCCTTTTCAAGCTGCTGACGATACAATGCAAATGAACGTTCAACTAACGCTTTACCCTTTCTACACTACAATGAAAATGCCTCATGTTAGGGAAACAGTCCCAAAAAATGCGCTTCGTTGGCAACAGTGCTTCTTTTCACACCGTATAAAACTACGTTACTGCTATCAGCAGTCATTGTCTGGCGGCACTATTTGCCACGTATCTCTGCGTTCAGCAGCCACATGCGGCAAAACGCCAACTGTCGTAACTTGAAGTGAACCTTTGTTGCCATGTTCTTGTTCGCAATAAAGGCCAGTTTTGGTACTATCCACTGCCAATTTTTGCAACCTGCTTCTGCAGGCACAAGAGCGGATTTAGTGAGCTGCAAGCTCATCACTGCGTGATACGAGAACAGTGAACCCGGTTCTTGTGCAGTGTGAATGTCATATCGGCAGAAACAACGGTCATTGCAAGAATTAAGTCAATTGAGCTGCTGACTTCAGGTTTTCTAGAAATTTATGGTTCTTAGTCCCAATTTCCAAGAGAAGGCAACAGTGGCGATTCTATAATTAAAGAAAGGGGGGGCACTGCGGGGCCAAGGACAAAGTAGGGGGGTCAATATAAATGTCTGTCTTGCATGGCGATTTTTCATTGTTTTGAAACTTAAGTTGCTATGATTTACTCTATCAAACCCAACATAGGCTTGTGAATATCGTTACATACAGTGGTGTAGGAGGCGGGGGTGCAGGGGGTTCAAGCGCAGCCCCAAAAGTTTTGATTTGTCAAAAATCTGGTCAAAATCCTTGAAAATTTGGGCAAAACCTCTGACAATCCGGGCAAAATCCCTGAAAATCTGAGCAAAATCCTGGCAAAAATGGCTCCCAACGTTGTTTGATTTAAAAAAATGGCGCCCAATGGTTGCAGAAAAACACATTAAGATTTTTTTGGAGGTTACACAAAAACAAGGTCTTCATGATCTTTGTGGGCAAAATGCGAACAGAAACATTTCGGGCAAAAATCTTTCATAACCCCAAACATTTTGCTTGCTCCTACATCTATGGTTAAATATGAACCAGCAGAGAGGTTTCGTAGGTGTGCATCGGCGTTTTGGGCCGCAAGGCCCACAGGACATGGCTTAGTGCGCACAGAAAACAAAGTAAGACATTTGCGAATTTTCATCATACCTGAGGCAATTACACACGCCTCAACACACACAAGACGAAGCTATCGGCGACGTAGATACAAACAACCTGCCAAGATGTAACAGCAGGCGTAAAACTTATTTTGCAGAAAATTCCCAGCAACGCCGTTGATTTTAATATTCTTACTGAATTTCCTTTGACTGATCCTCAAAAGCTGACTTTTCAACCCTGTGTAGATTTATCACTGTCTTGCCATAAGCGAAACACACACTAACTCTAAACCTGAAGTACTGCATATTCAGACAATGAGCAGTATAATTCTCACACAGATCCCTGTACAGTCCACGTTAGAATTTCATATCATTATCAACTCAATGTAACTTAATCCTTCGATTGTCATGTAGACTGTCCAATTCATCAACAAAATCATCTAAATCTATTTTTTCAGCTCTTCCCCCTTCAATTGAAAGTAGATCAATGTTATTCAATCTTTCACCGGTCATGGAATTTCTGGGAAATGTTTTCACTGATTTCATTTTTGAAAAACTTCTCTCGCATGAAGCGCTGGTGACGGGAAGAGTTACAGCTACCAGTAACAATCAAACGCAGTTTTTTAAGTGGCTGTAATGTAAATAATTGTTCAAACGATATAAGCAGTTTCGGCTCCTTCCGAAGCAAAGTCTTTGCCAAAGTTATTTCATGTTTTAAATCATTTTCACCAAATGAATATGATTTGCGAATTCTTTCAAGTATTTTTCTGATAGAAATGTTTTACCTCCGGGGAAAAGAGCTGAAATACGCGAAAGAATTGCTTCTGAATCATTACAGAAAATCCATGCAAAATTCTATGAAATTGCAGGACATGTGTGGGTAGAGTTAACACTGCAGTCACGAACCACTTACGTAAGATGCTTCGAAGTCATATACACAAGGCAGCATTACGCAATACTGCAGCCAGGATAAATTCGGATAAATTAACTGAAACCAATTCTTAAAGGTTTCACAAACTTTTTGGTACTAGGACAAGCAGCAATCTACTGACAGTAATATATCCAATTCCATCTCAAACTGAAATGCACGAACGATCAATCTTCCCATTTCTGCGACTATTTCGTAGCTTCGAAATAAATTTTTCAACACCACGACCGCGGTCTGACTAAATATCACGCAGGATCCGAACAACCACTGGTGTGTGTCTTCATAAACAACTCTAGTTACCCGCTCGTCAAAAACAACAACACAGCTTAACATGCATTTGGGAAATATTGAATGCAGGCTAGCACACCTGTTCCTGTTCTATAAACCTGAAAATTGTCAGATATCCCAAAATTTTTGAACTTTTGAAAAAAGTTAAAAAAAAGAGATGTAATTTTATCGATTTCTCGCAATTTTCATCATTTTGGTATTTACCCTTTCTGGAAGATAAGACAGACGATGAAAAGATTGAAATTACGGAAGCATTTAAAGTCACAAGGCAATAGTCGCTTGACCGTGACTCACAAAAATGAGCCTCGAGGCTCTACCTCTACCACTAGCGTTGTTGCTGCCGAGTTGACTTCAGCATACAGAATTCTTACAAAATTCGCTAATCATGCAAAATTCTTACAAAATTCGCTAATCATGCAAAATTCAGCATACAAAATTCGCTAATCATGTTTTTGCACAGAGGCCAAGCACTTCGACCAGTTAATATTAGTTCAAAAAATAATTTTTTTAAATTTAGCTTAAATATGCAACATACATAAATAGCAGAAAATTTCATACACGTGGTTTCAATAGCAAATTGTAAAATGATATGACAAGTTAGTTTGACAAATTTCAAAAAAACAAAGAAAGTTGCAGATTGCATTGGTAAGGAAAAACAGACAAAAATTAGTTTTCATAAAAACTGCAAACTTAGGACAGCAAAAAGAAATTCACATTATACTCGGCTTTCGGCCCTTCACCTCCTCCGAGCCCTTCGCCGCTACTTTCGCAGCAAATGCTGCACTGTTGGGAGTGCCATAGGCAGTGACGCGCTTGAAGTTTTCACTTGCACCCATCAATTAAGGTCGAGCAAGAGGTTGGACAGGCCGCGAGTATCATCTCTCAAGTCTTCGATATGTCTTGAAGTCACACGGATATGACACGACAGGAATTCGAACCAACTCTGCCAGCTTCAGTGGGGTGCGTTCTGTCCTAATAGGCCACTTTGTCTGTATGACTACAAAATAGAAGCGTAAAGGTTCTGTAAGTGTAAAGGTTACACCACAGGACAAGTAGGTTTGAAGTGGTCAATCACATATGTTTCTAGCTTGCAGCTTCTCGTAGCAAAAAAACAAAACTGACAAAACGACTAACATTAGTTTGAGAAAACGCTGACCACGTTACTTCTTCCCTATACAAGTAGTTGTTATTTACTCATACACGGTCGGGAATGACTCCTGTGCATTTATGAGAGAGACTGATTTCCTCGTCGTCAAAATCAAACGTGCGTCAATGGCCATGCCAAGGAATATACGTAGTTCAGCGAAAGGTTTCTCCCAGCGTCGCAAATTTTTGTTGGACAAAAAACTTTTCAATTGGTTCAATAAGCGATAGGTTTAACGAAAATCACGTTAATGACTGTTCCAAGTTATTTGCCGAGGGCGTTTTTCCTGAAGCAAGCGATCCTTTCACAACGCCACAATCCTTCTTGCTTTAGGGTTCATGGTTTAAGCTGCTTCACATCATGCGCCTAAATCTCTGGTATATGGTGCATTGGTAAAGCTGTACTCAAAAACTATACCTTTGTGACATTACCATCGTTCTCTTAAACGTGAAAGGTAGCGAAAGCAATGTTAATAACCAATGTGGCTCCGTTCTTCTAAGCTTCATGAAGACGTATACTTGATTTTTGAGATAACTATAGCTGAGGCACTTCAAGTTCAAGAGATAGCACATCATCTGAAACTGCGTGATTTTTTGTTGACTTAGGCGGTGAATAGGTTTCTTTCGGGAACTTCAGCGAGTAAGAGAGAGATCTTTGTGCGGTTTTTGCTGCGAAATATCTCTGTCGTGCTTACGTATTATCTTTATTGGCTTCTGCTACATCAGGCGCGTTTATAGTTCGTTCCTGCTTTAGTCAATCCTTTTTAGCAAATACAACAATATATTATTATATTTTGTTTTTTTCGGACCTGTGTTACGAATTACGGTCATTGAAAATGTCCCTTAGCTCTTTCGGTTAGGGATGGAGTTGGCTGAATAAGCAACGCGCACAGATTTCCTTGGAGTATTTTTGAATGCTTGATATCGTTTTGTCCCTCACAGCAGATATTTTTCGCAGAATCAGTTCTTGGAAATTCTGAAAAACTATAGGACTCGCTTCTTCGAAAAGGGATTTAGACCCAACCGCATAAATAATCCAGCACCGACTCAATAGCACATAGGCTATTCCCACAAAATCTGCAGTAGGTACGACCAAAGTAACCGTGTTGTAAACGATTTAGATAGCCGCTGTGGTGCAAGTTGGTCTGATATGAGTAGAAATCAAAGGGGTTGTGTCAAAAGAACTGTGAGTACTACAGGCCTCAGTTTTAACTGCTTCTGATAAAGAGATACTCAAGGTGATCACTTTTCCATCAATATAACGTTATCAGGTGTTGTGGTACTGTTCCTCATTAACATTTTTCTACTTAAACGTCCCAGTTTTGTAGCGGAACCATGCGCTGCACGCCAGTGGTTGCCAAGTACATCATATCCAATTTAACTGGAAGTGTTTGTGAAAACAAGCTGGTTTTCTATGGCGCCGAAGAAAAACAATTTTTCAAAGTTTGGCCCTCATCGTATTTCACAGCACAACCACACTACCGATATGCTTCCGTTAAACTTGAGTGGCTTGTATAAAAAAACAATTGCCAGCAAAGCTTTTCACATACTTGGCTGAGAGGCGTACCTGACAGCAATGAAATGCGGGTTCAGAGAAAATTGCGGGCGTGGTAAAGTTCAGCACAAACTTGAAGCATCGATGAGCAAATATAATAATTCAAAGTTTCCCTGCTAGACTAGTTTAATTGGTTTCACCTTTTCCTGAAAGCGCACTCGCAAGCAACAAACAAAATCTTTTAGAGAAGAGAGAAAAGGTGAACTTGGCCCTTCACACACAGGTAGCACAAAACCACTGGGAAACTTCGGGTGCGGCGTCTCGAATATCGCGAAACAATGCACAGCTCGCGTCATCACCGACAAATCCTCCCCGGGGTTAATGGTAATGATTTATTGTTTCATATGACTCAGCCAACAAGCAGAAGTACTACAAAAAGCCATTGCGCTAAGCAAACCAACCATTAGTGAACATTACAGCAAATGAAAACGCAGTGGCGTAATAGCTGGTCAGTGTAAACAAACAGGGGTGCTGTGTCATATAGGATTGGTGAGGGACCATGGCGGTCATCTAGTCAACCAACTTGCTGGACTTATACCTACTGGCTTCGGTTGCGATGCTGTATAAACTTATCATTACTTTTTGTTATTGCACAGCCATTTGCACTTGTGCTGAATTACCCCATATGCGGCTTCTGTGGGAGGAGTGAACAAAAGGAGCATGACCAGGCTGCTGTATTAGGGCAAATTCTCTTTCTCGTTTCTTGCGTTATTGATACACGAAAAGCGGAAGTGCTAAATAGCCTTATAATAAATACTACGGCCAAAGCAAACGATACAACTGACATCTTGCAAACGTTTCGATAACAACTGTTATCATCTTCAGTGCATAGCAA
>Ga0210059_1012355_pt1 | contig 12911 bp, 6 predicted proteins | sample Ectturendosymbi2_FD_188042 | JGI IMG/M metagenome (GOLD analysis project Ga0210059, IMG submission 188042) | Ecteinascidia turbinata endosymbiont from Florida, USA - Sample 2 (SPAdes) (version 2) | ecosystem: Host-associated > Tunicates > Ascidians > Unclassified | place: Key West, Florida...
ATATGTGTGTTCAGCCCCAGTATTAGTGGGCTGCAATGTCTTCTGAATATTTGTGGTGACTATGCTGCTGAACACGAAATCACTTTTAATTGCAACAAAACAATTGGTGTTCTTTTTTGCCCAAAAAAGTATAAACAACCTACCCCATCAAATGTTTTTCTAGGTGGTGTACATGTACATTTTTTTGACCAAGTGAAACATCTTGGTGTGTGGATAAATGCATCATTGAAAGATGATGATGATATTCAGAGACAAGTGAAATCACTATACCGTGCAGCAAACAAACTCAGAGGCACTTTTGATCAGTGCTCTCCTGCAGTAAAAAACACTTTATTTCGTGCCTATTGCATGCCAATGTATGCTTGTCAATTGTGGAGCAAATACACGCAGACCAGTATGAAGCGATTACGTGCTGCATATAACAATGCCTATCGAATTATGGATTACATACCTAGAAATGTTAGTGTTTGCCCACACCAGGTTAGCCATTGTGTCAGGACCTTTATTGCCGTGCTGAGAAACAACTTGTATCGATTTTTTATACGACGCACATCTTCATCCAACTTTTCTATTTGATCGCTTCAAATGTCTGATGCTTTTTACAAATCTTAATTTTTCCTCAATTATTCAACACTCCTGTATGGTGGAGACCGAATGCAGTAGTTGTTCGTGAGCTGTTTCTGTATTTGCGTCTCATCAGTATTGCTACTGTGTAGTAAGAATATGTGGACACTGCGTACACACCAAGCATAAAAAATAAAGTAAGAAGTGCTGGGAAAGTGTTTTGCTCCTCTCAAGGCTGGACATGTACTAACACCGGTTGTGTGATGCGTTACTGTATGGCAGGGTTGCCAGATATTTTTCGTAGCTTATGGCCAAAATCCTGATTAAAATGGTCAAAATGGCTGTTTTTTGAAAAAGTTATGGCCAAAATCACGAAATGTTTTAACTATGGTAACTTCCATATACATAGGTGTCTCAAATTATTTGGAAGACAGTATATTTTTTGGCAAAAAACGTGGTGTTGCCAAAGAAGCAAGTTTTTGCCTTAAAGCAGCAATTTCTGCTGTAAACGTAAAATTACCAATTACAACTTGTCTTTATTTATCTTAATAAAACTTAGAACCATATATTAAACACTATTGTAGAGACATGCTTCCATTGTGATCCATTTCTGGACTAAACAATTTGAAATTAACTTTCCAATTCAACGACAAGGCTGGAATTCTCTTGATCTTGTGCTCCAAATATATGGACAAAAGACTTAAGTCATGAACTGCATTAAGTTGATGATCATAATGCGTTATCCACATGCTCAAAACCATCAGTAAGTTCACATATGAACGAAAGGGCAGGAACACTTGAGAACAAACATTGACTTATAACAGGTCCGACTGAAACACTTGCCGCACAAAATCTAAAAGATTGCAAGAGTTATTTACTACGCACTTTGAACATTACAAGGTTGAAGTTACTGCAGAGTTTTACCGTGAAAGTGATGAGAAACTTCTATAAGTAAAATCTTACCGAAAATGCGAAATACTTCTGCTATAACATTATCAATCACACAACCGAGTGCAACAGTCTTCAGATACAGTTCGAGCGCAGGAGATACCAATGGTAACCAAAAGATTATTTATATCTGACTGAAACATCTGTACGAAATCTACTGGCTGCAAGGACTAAATCATTACTGCACACTTCCATGCAAAACAAGGTCGAATTGCCACGGTGTTACTGTAACAATGAGTGACATGAATACCGTCCAACAATATAAAAATATTTAATGAAAACTTAATTTTACAGTGACAAACTAAAAAACAGCCAAATCTTACAAAATGGCCAAATGCGTTATTTCATGACCAGCGCAGTTAAAAAATGGCCAAATTTTTCGAAATTGGCCATGATACGGCCAATCTGGTAACCCTGCTGTATGGTTATCCATTTTCTGTGCTCTTGCGAATGACGATACAGCTGTGGTGAGGATAAAGTGCTTTGTTCCTCCCAATGTTGGTCATGTGCAAACACCGTTTCTGTAATGTGCGCTGATTTATAGCTAACCACTTTTTGTGTTCTTGTGTCTGTGATATGGACCATGAGTCCGCAATAAAATATTATTATTATAATATTTGCTTTGAAAAAGTTTTGAAAGTTTTTTGGAAAAACTTTCTGTGCCATCTAACGTTTTCATCATCTCTAAACGCCAGTCCTCGCTCAGCAGCAAATTTTACGACAGAAACCAAACGTTGTAGACAGAGGTGATTTCCAATATGGTTCGCATTGACCATTGACTGACCTGACTGGCTAGTTCTTTGTCAATTATTCATAGTGATTAATTACATCTACGACTAAATGTAATCATGGCATCTACATAATGTTCCATTTAATGCTCGTGGCTCCTCCGGCGCCAGGGATGTGACCGAGTCATTTTTGTCGAGTCAGAGTCACAAGCCTTTCGAGTCAGAGTCGAATCAGAGTAATCTAAAAATTTTTCGAGTCATGACTTGATCGAGTCAAGTCAGAGGCGAGTCACAAGAACTGGCGAGTCACTTCGACTCATTGGTTTCAAAGATCGAGTCAATGTCGAATCACATGAAATTTCACATCTTCTCTGACTTTTGTATCCTACCAAGTGGCGCCCATCATGCTATCAAATGGCGCTCAACATGCTATCAAATGCCGCCCTATAAGTTAGAAAATGGTGCCCAACATGCCATCAAATGGACCGGTTAAGATAGAAAATGGTGGCCCATGTTGTTTTAACCAGTTTGACTGGAGGTTATTTATATCTGCGTTTTCTCAGTTTGCATTTTACTTGTCTCTTTCACTCTCAGTCATCAGTTATGTAGTCGAGACCATATCCTCCGAGACCGTGACCTGACTCAAACTTCGAGACCGAGACCTCACATTTCTCTGATGGCAATTAAAGCTAACTCCTTGAAAAACGCTGCAAAGAATATTTGGAATGTTGCCAAATACCAAGATAAAGGTGTTTGCAGTTGCTATGCTTCAATAGATTTGTTTTGACTCAAAAAATTTGTAAATTGTCTTATTCGGTAAAAAACATTACTAACCATTCTGTGTAAAGACAGGGCGTGATGCCCTGATGAAGCAACCATGTTCTGGCCTGCTACTCAGTATTGAAGTATGTTATTTGAGAACGTGGAAAAAAGGCGAATCATTTATTTTTATATCAAACAAACGCACTTGATGCAGGCGAGTGTATATAGCAGCACTAATCAAAACAGCACAGCAAAGTCGTAACTTCACAGGAAATGTTGCTTTCAATCCTTCAATATTTTGCCAAGGTGTTTCGTTGCTGAAAGCAGTTGCTAATGAAATAACATTCTTTTGAAATATTTTTATATCTACCACTCACCTGTTTCACTGCATTCTATTTATTAACGCTAGGCAATAAGCTAATATTCTGCACTGACACTCAAATCTCTTCGCCACATATTTCGTGTATTTTGACTAACAAAGCTTTGCTATTTTTTGTAACGTTACCTTCACCTTTCCTAGTTCTTTTCTCATCACACGACAAGAAATTGATTTGGAATTCTCCAAATTTTTAGAATTAAGAGGTGATAAATTTAGAGATTTAAAAAACGAAAGCACTACTTTGAAATTTCAAAAGCAAAATTGTAATTTGTTTCATCCATCCAAACTTGCTCACTCAGTCCAAAACAAATTTTAAAATTTTTGCCCGTGGTTCCCCTGTTGACGCAAAGAAAAAATATTTAGGCCTATTTGAGTAATAGACTTTTGGGCACGAATTAGGTTTACACTTTGAACCAGCGAGGTAATACCCCACCGCATGCTCCACTGCAGTGGTGTAGCGATGCTAACTGTCGCCCGGAGCCGACCATAAAATGCTTTCTCTTTCCACTCCTCACATTTGCTTACAACAATATAAAATAAAAGAAGATCATGTTTCATGCTTATTATAACTGTAAGGAATAATAAAGTATCTTGAACATCATAATCAAGTACTCACATGAAAAGGGTCTGGTTTTTAATTCTCGATTATAGGTGTCTTGCTTTCTATGTTTTTTCGCCACCATTCACATCATTACTTTTCCTATTTTTTCCGGCTTCTTTGCATAACCTATGCATGCATGTATGGCAACATAAATAGCATAGTTGGCACATGCCAGGCTTTGGTTCAGTTGGAAAGTTTAATTTTTTGTCATTACTTGTGAAACAGTTGGGACCCTGGATTGGATGTGTTTTCTGTGGCAACGACGAAGTGCACAGGGCTAATAAAGCCCTGAGCAACTTCGGTTCTTTTTTTGTCTTACTTGTCAGTTTTTTTTTAAACTGAGGCAAGTCGTTTGCAGGTAACCACTGTCTTCGTATTGAAGATTTTTTTCTTTCTCTGACAGAGGGAAAGTATTAAGAGATGCATTCGACAGGCATTGTTGGGCTGCAGCATGCTGTAGCACACATGTGTCAAACTGGTGGCATACGCGTAGCCTGGGGGGGGGGCAAAGGGGCCATGCCCCCCAAAGTTTTAAAAAACGTAGTCATTGTGTGCTTTGAGTGGCGTTTTTCTAAGCAAAATAGTGTTTTTGCCTAAAATCTCACATTTTGATCCCCCCAAATTTCCCCCACATTTTTGGGCTGGCTACGCCACTGACTGGTGGCTTAAACTTAAATTTTAAGCCTCAGCCTATTTAGCCTTTTTGGAACATTAGTGGTTTCAGAACCGTCGCCAGAAAGTTTTCAATATGGGGCTTTGGAGTTCGGTGGGGGGGCTTTGCGTTTGTGCGTGGGGGCTTGACATTATAAAATTGACCAAAACTCCACTTATTTATAGTGTTTCACGTTCTAATTTGGGGGGCTTGGAGCTTTGTTTGGGGGACTAAGCCCAACAAAGCCCCCCGTGGCGACGGGACTAAGTGGCTTAAACCTGTGTGTAAAGGCGAAATGATGGTCTTTGCCATGTTATAACTTTGCTATTTTAGTCATCTTGCTGACCTAACGTCTCTCTTTCTTTAGAAAATGTATTCAGTTTTCAAGCTCCTTTCACTGTAACATAATAATTATTGCGTCACAGACATGCTGGTTACGCATTGACGTAGTTGATTGTCGAAGAAATCTTGAACCTAAGAAAGCCTGCTTGAAACAATTTGCATGCTTCTGTGCGCCAATGTCCACCCCCATCCGATTTATTTTGTACTTTTTTTTTCTCTTAGCTGCTTACCCCTAAATTTGATGTTAGAATACTTTCATAGCAGAATGAGCGAAAGTCGAGACTAGCGTTGTATCAGAATAGCAGTGAAATGGTGTACTGCCTTCCTGCTGATTTTATAACTATTTATATATATATACATTTCCTAGATTTGCTATTTTTTATTGTCAATTTTTTTTATTTTGAAGTTTTTGATAATTTCCATGTTTTTACGTTAAACTGATATTTCACAAGTGTTCCGAATTTCCGTTTTCACTCCCTCACGTCTCACGTAGAGGTTCGCAACACCGCAGGTCGGTTAGAAAACGCAGAAAGGCCGTAAAGCCTAGAAGCACGTCAGAGTAGGTGATCAGCCATGACGCATTACTTGTTCTCTGTATAGAACTCTTATGAGCAAAACTTTTTCTCAAGAGAGTTCCGAGGCATTTCTGAACTTTACAAAGTCGGCGTTATGCAGAACAAAAAAACTCACCAGAGTGTTTTAATACACTGCTATGAAAAGAACTTCGAAGAAAATATCTCGTTTATTTGGCTTCTCAAAAGAGAAACTTACTTGTTGGCACTCTCCCACTTCTTTTGAATAGGCTATAGGTTTTCATAACAAAACTGCTTGCAAAAACAGTTGAAGGTCCTTGGCAAAGTAAGCATACTCCTAACGTTTCGTTGCAAGCGTTGCAGAAATTACGCGCTCCGGTTTCACTGGTACACACACTGTTTTCATTGAATTCAGTACAATATAACAGGGTAAAGGGAAAGTTGTTTTCTCCATTGTGGCATAACAACAAAGAAAGCTCAGGCACTGACGGCTTTGAACGGCTGGATTTTGAACAATTACTTTATAAATCCGTTTTAAGGAGCTACTTCTTGCAAGATTTTATAAAAAAGTAACTCATGCAAAGTCTCGAGACTATGAGCTCGATACCGAGACCGAAATCCTTCGAGACCGAGACGAGACCTGAGATATTCGAGACCGAGACTTGGAAAAACGGGTCTCCTGACACGTATCGAGACCGAGACCAAGTCTCGAGACTGCATCACTGTCAGTCATTTCAAAAAGTCTAGTCCAACTTTGCTGCCATTGTTGCAACCTCTCGGTCAGCATTGTGTTGAATGTATGATTCATCACAAATGAGATGTGCGTGAAGAACAACACCCATCACAAACAAGCAGAAATAGAATGAGCATGACGTGGGTTCTCTATTGTTGCTTGCTGCCACAGTGTGAAGCTTTGTGAGTTTGCTTCTCGACCTTTCCAATCGCAACAAAATGGTGCTTTGGCCAGGATGTGAAGGTGGTGCCACGTGCAACCTTTACAAAAAGAATGTGTGATAGGTCCGGTTCATTGCAATAACGAGAGGATGTTGTTACAACCTCTCAGTTACAGGTCGGCGCTACGGGGTGCTCTAGGGGGCAGTACCCCCTCACATCTCGAGCTGTGCCCCCTCACTTCTGAATGCTTACCTACAAGAAAATATGCATTATATAATGCAACCACTAGAGGCGAATTTTTGGAGATTTCAATGTCAATAGCCTAAATCAGAGCGTTTCACCATGTCCGACAGTACGGAACTGTGCGGATAATAAAATTTCGTGGTGTCGATTACAAACACGGTACGGACGGGTGTAGGAGTTTGCATTTTAGGCTGGAGCATGAGCCGGAGTCAATAATTTAGGTTCGAGCCGGTGTCAAGCGAAATTTCTGACTTGCGAAATTTCTGACTTCATGCTATGTGCTCATGCACAGAGCAATATTTTACATATCAAATATGCTCAGAAAACTGATGATTAGAGCTTAGGGATTAGTGTTTCGATAAGTGTGTCAAGTTAAGTTTGGGTTCGGGTTAGAAAAATAAATATAATTGAGGTTTGCCACTAAGTCCAATATTTTTCAGTGCATATACTTATTTTCGTACTGTAGCTTGTTGTAGGTATCTGACATATAACCAAAAAGTTTTAATTTGCACAACACACATCAAAAAAGTAATTGCCAAACTTTATTCTTTTGTTCTGACCAGCAAAATAACTGACAAATAATAGTAGGTCAGAAATTTCGCAGAGGTCAGAAATTTCGCTTGACACCGGAGCAGGAGCCGGATCCGGAGTCAACATTAAGGTCTGTGCAGGAGCCAATCAAAATTTTTAAGGGGCCTAATTTCTGTAATGATGCTTGTTGTTGGCAAACAGAATGAAATTAATTGTGACGTGTTTTTTGACCAGTGTCCTCACAGACGTGTGACACTGGGTGGGAATACCGAGCGTTTCACCACTAATGATGGTTTGAAACTTATGGCATTGGACTATGCAAAAGGCAGTGTGTAAGTGACGATACAGATAGGGAATTTCGGAATCCATGCCGTAACCAGGGGCGGAGCCAGACATTTTCATTTGGGGGGCCACTGGAGGGGCCAGTTTTGGCCAGCAAGCAACACAAACGCTTAACAAATGCTGAACTTACCTTCAGAAACCCAAATCTGTTCTAAGTAACGAACTACAGTAGCAGACAGAACTCTTTACCAGCCTCGGAATTTCTAACCGCGACTTCATCTAAAACTGAACTCCTGCCACACCTTTTGTAGAGCAAACTGGTATTTCATCAAACGACAAACTCAAAGAGAACGCAAATTAAGAGACAACCGCTGAACACAGTGGCTGCAGAACAATCGGGGAACAGCAAACAACTCGGGCCAAAGAGCCTTGCGCAGTAGAAGTTGTGAAAGTTTATCTACACACGCCCATTTCTTACCATCGCGTTATCTTGAGAAATAAACCTCTGGAGAGATGCTTTCCGCACTTTCAGGTGAAATGATTTTACGGCACTGTTTCCTCTCTCTCTCTCGTGTTCGTTCAAAGTATCGTCGCCGCCAGGATTTTTCGCAAGTACTGTCGGCTCATAATTCAAACTCACGCACCTTGCTTTCTCAGGGTCTCTGATACTGATAGTTTTTCGACGATTCTCGTCTGCACAGTGTTTGTCATCCACGCGACAGGATTTTCTTATCTGCACTAGTGCGTATATCGTCCCACAGGTTGAACAGCACTGGTTTAGATTAAAGTTAAGGGTTATATGCAGACTGTCCTCCTAGCACGCACAGCCTACAAAGGTCATTCGGTTCACGGAAGTCTTGCAAGTGTGCGATTTATCTGCGAGATGCCGAAGGGAGTCTTGTTGTTTCAATCTTTTTTGTCATGCTTCGGCCAAACTGTTCTGTCCGACTTTGCGAAAGTTGATCATTGTCAACTGGGTGCTTAACACCAACAGACAGTTTTAAAACATATTGAAACTATGTTTCTGTGTGTACTGTGCTTCGTGACCAACAAAACATTGTGCAAAACTAGAAAATCATGTGCCCCGATCTTGAAAATACTTTGATCCTCTTCTATTGTTTGCTTTGTTTACAACGGCCTTCATCGCAACATGATGCTGTAGGTATCTAAATGAACGCGAATACGAAATTCCAATCAAAAGCGTCGAACAGATTTTAAACTTACGTACAAAGTTGCAGCTTTCCTTAAAACTTTAATTTAGATGAGAAGCATGACGCGAATTTTGCCGATTGTTGTATATATCTTATAGTTTGAAATATTCCCTGAAATACGTCAATGCTGTGCACTGACAGTCTTCAGTGATTTCATGCGTTGCTATGTTGTAGATGTATTCATCGAATCATGTGGCAAAAATAATCAAAAATGATTCTTTGTGCCAAAAACCGATAGATTGGTAGATGGAAAATGAGGCCTTAGAACGCATCGATCACTTTTTATGTAGTTGGTGTGCGTGTCGTCTAAATAGCGGTAATGAAAAGCTGGGAGCCTGCAGAGCTTACGGCGTTCTGCAGCTCATTCTGGAACCGCGGCTTTACTCCTTCTTAACCATGTTTCGAAACGTCTGAGCAAGTGGAAATTTTGACGCTACTCGTAGGATATAGCAACTTATGCCATACATCTCAGGAACTTGCATGCACGTGTGCAACTTGCGATCAGAGAGTTAATTTCCTTACAACGAAGCTAAACAATATTACAAAAAAACACCTTTATCAAAAAAGTTGTTTTTCATAAATTTTGCAATCTTATAGCTTTAAATAATTTCAATGCAGTGGCATGACGCACGCGGAAAATTTTGGGGGGCCACTGGGGGGGCCAGGCAAAATTTTGGGGGGAAGTGGCCCCCCTGGCACCCCCCTGGCCGTAACTATAAGAGTGTTGGGCTAATGATGTGGGCAATAACACAAGATACATGACAAAAAGCAATGGTTAACAAAACAGATTATAGAGAAGTAACAGTGTGGCGAAATGACCTATACTCTGTAGGTCTAGTGACAGGATTTGACGGTGATGTTAGAAGTAAGTAATGTGCAGTAGTGCAATCCAGTGATTATTGGCATTGTGCAGATTTCTAGTCTAGCCACCGCTTGCATAGGCCAACCTCTGCTCACAGTTTGGAGCCATACTGAACAAAGTTGGATGTTTGCTCTAGCTGCAGCTTTAAAGATAGCCTACATTGTTTTGCATCTCTATTGCCTATATGATAAATTCGAAAGGGATTGTAGCCTAAATTATGCGTAATGTAAATGGTCATCTTGTTAATTTTTATGTACGATTTGCTTGCACATTCATGTTAATGGCTCAGTTTGAGTTTAGCACAGTCATAGTTCAGAGTTTTATCTGAGCACATGGATAAAGTATGATTCAATGTTTGTGAACAGGTGATTAGCTCCTGACCTCGGAGATTTCAGAGGAGTCTTTTGAAAAAATTGAAAATTAACACTAACTTCAAATACTTGTCATCTGTTTGGTTAATTACTGAAGCTTGAGCTACTTAACTAGTGTTTCAATGGTTTCCACTTAATAAATTAATTTTTTTGTTCTTCTGTTGTACTACTGAACATTACAGTACTGTAAATAGGTCGCACATGCCAAAAACCGTGATATGATATAACACACAAAAAAATGACAATTAGGGATCAATACCACAACAATTGAATGAAGAACGAGAGAGAAAAAATGTACACAAACAAGCCAAACTGGAGTCACAAAGAAATGTAACATATCACAAAAATAAGAAAAAAACAACAAAAAAAAAACATAACACAGATGATAGTGGGGAAGCATTGGGTGAAGAGATGAGGCATGTACAGATGAGCAAATCAGCAGGTGAGGCAAGTGTACAGGTGAAGGAAGCGAGCAGCAATTCATAAATTAATTACTGCAGAACCTATACTTTGAGGCGTATGTTTGATAAGCAACGTCTATTTTGCCTCATGAGACAGTTCTGAAAATATTTTGTCAGTAGTTGAACACATTTGTTTGAAGTGATTACATGACAAGTTTGGAAAGCATGACCTACAAAGCTGACAGTAACGTCTAAATTAAAATTTGGCAAGCTTTTAGTGGCTGTTTGTCTACGTTGTGTAAAGATAGGCTAAGCCATAACTTTTAAACCTCAATATGTTGTGTCTCTCTGTATTGTGCTAGTCACGTGACCATTTCAACTGTTTGTGTTCTATCAAAGGCAAAATAGCCACGACATATATTTTGCCTCATGAGCTAAAATGGACACTATCTGTTTAATATGGGTTACTTGGATGTTTTCGGAGTGTTAACAGGAGTTGGAGTTGATGTTTCAAAAATTTTCGGAGTCGGAGCAGGAGTCTTAAAGTGTGGAGCAAGAGTGGAGTCGGAGTCTGATAAATCTCTCACAAACCAATTCAGGTGGAGTAGGTCTCTGCATCAATTCCAACCTAACTTACCAACCAAGAAATGACCTAAATCTCAACAATGTAGGTTGCGAAAGCCTGTTTATTGAAATCCCAACCTCATCTGGCAAACCATTCATTATTGGCGTTATTTAACGCCACCCAACATATGGATTTCAACCCTTCCAGGATGAATTTGTTAAGCTTATCACCCACCTTCAAAACAACAATTATGACAATTTAATCAGTGGAGATTATAACATTAACTTAATTAATTATCAAGAAAATTCAAATGTGTCAAACTATGTTGATTGTCTTGCCAGCTGTGGCTGTATTTCTCCTATCAATAAACCAACCAGATTCAGCAAAAATTCAAAACCATCTTTATTAGATCATATATACGCAAATATTTGTGATGAAAAAAGAATAAGTAATTCTGGAATTACTATTTTTGATATTCCTGATCATGTACCAATTTTTGAAAACTTCAACCTTCACCATCCAACCCATCAAAATTCTAAACCTATATTTAGATGCATGAAACATTTTGACCCAACTATTTTTGTATCTGACCTCAGCCTCAAATTAAACAACCTTAACCCTGAAGCTGATGATGTAAACACTCTTGATTAAAGATACTCTTGATACGCATGTTCCATATCACTATGCATCTAGAAAAGAACAACGCTCCTTTAACAAACCATGGCTTACCAAAGGCATTTTAACTTCTATTGCAAAAAAAAATACCCTCTACAGAAAGCAGTTGACTACAAACAACCCAAATATTATTAGAAAATGCAAAACTTACAGAAATAGGCTTACCCACTTAAAAGAAATCTCCAAACAAAATTATTATAAACAAGCTTTCCAAAAATGCCATCATGATATAAAAAAAACATGGAAGCTTGTCAATGAAATAATAACAATAAAAAACAAATCCCAACAAAATAATAGGCTTTTTAAAGACTCAGAATGCCAAAAACAAAGTGAAGACTTGAATAATTTTTACTCCGAAGTTGGAAAATCCCTTTCTACAAAAATAAAACCATCCCCTACCACTTACAGACATTTTATTACACATGTAAATTCAAAAAATTCATTATTTCTAGCTCCTACTGATGCATATGAAATCCAGCTTCTCAGCAAAAACCTTAAAGTGAAATCTAATACTTCTCCCAATGGCATTCCACCCAAGTTCTTGAAAACAGCTAGTTGCATTGTGACAGAATGGTTGTCCAAATTCTTGAACAAATGCATGATTACTGGTGAATTCCCAGACTCCTGGAAAATTGCCACCATCACTCCAATTCCTAAAGTTCGTAGCCAAAGTTCCTTATCTGAATATAGACCAATCTCTGTTCTTCCAGTATTGTCAAAGTTATTTGAAAAAGTTCTTTATCACAGAGTATACTCTTATTTGACAGAACACAATCTAATTGATGAAAGACAATATGGTTTTAGAGAAAATCACTCAACAGAGCTAGCCATTGCAAGCATTTATGATGAACTACTCAGAAACTTTGATAATAAATTAATAACATGTTCCTTATCTCTAGACTTACCAAAAGCATTTGACTGCTGTGACCATAAAATTTTACTTGATAAACTTTACCACTATGGTATCAGAGGTGTTTATCTTAAACTATTCTCAAATTTTCTGCACAATAGAATGCAGTGCACTAAAATATGGGAATTTAAATCTTCATACAAAAGGATATCTTGCGGGGTCCCTCAGGGCAGTGTCATTTCGCCTTTGCTTTTCCTTATTTACAGTTGAAATATCACAAAAGCATCCTCTTATCATACTTCTTTATTTGCTGATGATATTAATCTCCATATGTCAAATTCCTCTTTTAATGTTCTTCTGACAACTGTTAACCTTGAACTATGTAAAATTAACCACTGGCTGAGAGCCAACAAGCTTTCTCTTAACTACAATAAGACTAATTTTATGCTATTAACTTCTCGAAAACACAATCCTGCTTCATTTAAAGTTATCATAAATAACCACAACATTTCCCCTG
>Ga0210059_1012356_pt1 | contig 12911 bp, 9 predicted proteins | sample Ectturendosymbi2_FD_188042 | JGI IMG/M metagenome (GOLD analysis project Ga0210059, IMG submission 188042) | Ecteinascidia turbinata endosymbiont from Florida, USA - Sample 2 (SPAdes) (version 2) | ecosystem: Host-associated > Tunicates > Ascidians > Unclassified | place: Key West, Florida...
CGCTATTTATTGTGTTGTTATACTTCATCATCTCCCAGAGGTTTTCATTTTACACTTCTACGATTTTTCTGTGGCATGCTGTCAGCCATTCCTATAACGTGGTGGTCAGTTTTGCGTTTTTTGTCTTTGTACGTCATACTGCTCATTGTTTCTTGTTATTAGTAAGTTGCGTGTTATACGTGGTTAAAAAACATTGCCCTGAGGAAGCCCACTTTAATAGGTGGACGAAACGTCGGCTAATAATAAAAATCGCCAGAAGATGTAATTTATCTGCTTGATAATTGGCAACGATTTTTTTGTTTTTTATAAGTTTCCATTGCCCTCAACATTTTTGCTGCTCTCACTGCCTTACCGCCGCTCCGGTGTCCCTGGATATGTATGTTGTGTCAACAAACTTCGCCAAAACGTTTGTATACAAACGTGAATATGACGTCATATTGTGGCGTCACAAACAGTGTATATGTTGTAACAATGACCACCATGGGCCTACGCCACTGCTCAATACTAGAATTTGGTAGGGAGGCATCCAATCAAGCAGTCGCCCCGGGCATCACTAGACCTCTGCACGCCATTGGCTGAAATCCACAATAGAAATATCGGCGAGAAGACAATTCTCGACTATTTTATTTGAAATACGATCGTGCTTCTTTTCATCACAATCGATGTGTTTTCATCAAAGATACATATGCGCACGCAAATATTATGCCGACAGAAATTAATGTCTGTTGTGCTGCATTTTTTATGTCTCTAATACTACAAGCACTTCGTGAAAGGGTTTACTGACGTAGGGAGTGGGGACCAGAACGACGACTTGTTTTTGCAGCAATGGAGCAACTGTTTTAATCTTTAGGTACTTGTTCTATTTCATACTTTGCGCACATAGTTATGGCCTCATACCCCAGTGCCTCAAAACTGCAGATGAAATTGTCTTTTCAACACACAAAAAATGTCCAATAAAATCTGATATGAATGATTTCTGCGATGGAATTTAGAATGCTGTTTTGTTTTTTGTTGACATGCAGCGATCGTATGCTTCTACGAACACTGGGGAACGCCGAAGACTTCGATCAACGCATTCAAAGATGAACGTGCTATCACTTTAATTTAAGGAATGAGGAAGTCATCAACGCACTGATGTGTCACGCAACACAGATACAATCACATCTCTTGTCGTGTTCCTCTCGTTTCAGTGATGCGTTTCTTTCAAATGTTTTTTTATTTCGTCAACCGCAATCATCAAAGACTTAGCTCACTATTTGTGTATCTACGGCCAAGCAAGTCAATCACAAAGTACAGCGGTCAGCTGCACAGTAGGCCCTTGGCCAGGTTTTAGGGTTTGGGGGGGAAATACATTTTTAGTGGAAAGATCTTTGTTTTTGTTATTTAAAAAATTTTTTCTGGGCACAACAAATTTTGGGAGCACTGACCCAAATGTCCCCCGTCGCTACGGGCCTGCTGCACAGGATAACCTGATCGGCATAATCATAAGTGTACGGGAGTGCATATTTTTGGGGATGCAAAAAAATTTGCCCAAATTTGATCTTGCTTTCCCAAATAACGTAGCCTATAAACAGCAAGACTCAATGTTAAGACTAAAACGTGCCATTGTAAACTAATCAAGGTTTCTGCATGCCTAATTAGGCCTAACAATTACCGGGTTTCAAAGCCGTACGCCCTCAACTAGCAATCAATATTCTGCATAGTTACACGTGAACAACGGTAATATTTATTATGTTGAAAAATGTTAGCTAATTACACTAAAATCCTCCCAAAAATTGCTGTTCATGCCATCATGCGTGGAAGGTGATGTTCAGAATCTTCATTTTCCAAGTTTTATGTACGTTCAAAACTTATTCTTCCAACACGATTATCCTAATAGTTAAGATCTGTTCTTCTCTAGCATAGATGTGTGGATTTGTGTTGGCCACAATGGCAATCAATCTGGAAAAGGAGTAAAATATCGGGTTACGATCTAAAGTATTACATTGCTGCAAATATGTCAAATCTCAAGTAATTAGAGGGAAAGGAGGCAATTTAATACATAGCATATACCTTAACTTTCCGCATTGGAAATCTTCACTGCAACATGTTGTACTTATAATACTACGACTTACTTATATGAAAACCACAAATCCACTCCAGTTTAGACAGTTAAATGTGCATTGAACACAGCATGCTAAAAAAATAGCAATATGTGTCTGATACACGCAAATACTGCAGCCTATATGATCAACTACTAAGGAATGTGTGCAAATGCACATTTCCAATGACAAATGATTTATAACCTCACCAAGAATATTTTATAAAAATGGCAGTGCTTCACTGCATTAGCATACGTGAATTATGCAGTACTGTTCATGAAAACTTCATTTCACAGCATTAAAGTGAAGCAATAAACTTTGGCAGGATGCAACATATGCAATTCATTGCATGAAACAAACAGAAAATATGAAAGCCTAAACAGTATAAAATCACAGCTACATTACCACCACGCAACATGTTACAGCTGCAGTTATGTAGTTAATATTATTCGTGAATACTTCATGGAAACAGATTTGCACTTGCAAATCTCACAACATCAAGCAATTTTGAAACACGAAAACTTCACACTATCATATCAAAGCTACACCACATTACTACCGCAAAACATTTCGCAGCTACAGCTACATATTAGTTGTAAACGTTACAGCATCAACAATTTGAGGTTTACAAAAATAAGGGTTAGTTGGAATGGTGAGTTACTGCTCTGCATGTTCCTAATTTTTAAATGCTTCTAACTCTACCCAAATTTGAATGAAGTTGTTTCAGTTGGTCCAAGTTTGATTTGGGCTGTTGTAATTTGCTCAAATATTTATAATATCTGCAAATCTGAATGACACTCTTCCAATTTGACCAGATGTTTCTAATTGTACCCAAGTTGGAATGAAGCTGTTTCAATTACCCAAATATAAATTAAGGTTATTGGAATTTGCCCAAATGTTTCTAAGTGTATGCAAATTTTAATGAAGTGGTTGTTTATTATTCAAATTGGAATTAATCTGTTTGAAGCTCCCTAAAATTGAAAAAGCTGTTTGAAGTTTCCCAAAAATGACTAAAGCTGTTTGAACTTGCCAAAAATGGAATAAAGATATTCCACTTGCCCCGAATTTGAATGGAGCTGTTGTTGTTTGGACGAAGTTGATTTAGTCTGTTGGAATTTACCCAAATTTTTCCAATTTATGGAAACATTTTTAACTTCACCCAAGTGTGAATGACGTAGTCCCAATTTGCTCAAATTTCATTAAGGTTATTAAAATGTACCCAAATGATTTTCATTTTATCCAAAATTGAATAAAAATCTTATGATAATTAACCCAGACATTTCTGAACATACTAACATTTTGAGGGAGCTTTTCCACATAGCCCTGCTTTGAACAAGACTGTTTGAAGTTGCCCAAAATTGAATGAAGCTGTTGTAAATTGGCAAAATTTGATTTGACTGATGGACTTCAACCAAGTGTTTCCAATTAATCTAAATGTTTTTTTTTTCACCCAAATTTGATGGAAGCTTTTCTCGTTTGCCCAGATTTAATTCAGGCTGTTGGACCTTACCCAAATGCTCCTAATTTACTCAAATGTTACTAATTTTACCCAAAACGTTATTTAAGTTTTTAATTGGCCCTAATTTGATGAAGGCTGCTGGAATTGCCACGTGATTCCAGTTCACTCAATGGCAGTGTCAGTTTTGCCATCAGGGGCAAAAAAGAATGGTAGTCTGAGACTATTTTGCCGTTAGTCTGAGACTATTTTGCCGTTTTGTCCATTATTTTGCCGTTGATTTGTTTACAATTTTGCCTCAGTTTGGAAATTATACACTACCTCATTACATGGAATGTAGCTGTATATTTTGCCCAAATTTTGAAAATTTTTGCCCGAATAATGGCCAATTTTTCAGCTTTGGGGATGTGACCGCATCCCCTGCATCCCCATGCCGTACGCTTATGGGCATAATCAAATCTTTGACAACTGTTGCAGTTTCGAAAACCCTTTCACCAAGAATTATGTACTTTACATCACCACCAAATAGCGACTGTCAGCAATCCGACTCAAATTGAAGATCATGCTGTAGTTCTAGTCGTGATCTTTATTGGGGTCCGGCAGTACGTTTATATTAATTTATCAGAAACTCCAACCATCCGCCTTTTCATTAAATTTGCAGTAAGACATTCGACATTCACAAGTTGTGTAAAGTGAAATTCTGCGAACAATCTATGTTTGTGGGCGGAGTATATTTATGCTGATGCGTTCCTTTATTTTTTTCTGTAAGCCTTCACCCTCTAAAAGTTGACAACAGGAATTCGCTTTTCCTTCCCCTGGTAACCATAAGTTGAGACAAGGTTTGCCAGGATCATGCGAGAATGGAAGCAACTCATCAGCTTAACCTTTTGACCGAAGTAATGAGTAGTGGCCAGACATGTCGCCCATGCGTAAGACCTATCAGGGACGTGATGCACTTGTGAAAGCAAGAGCTTAAGATTAAAAGTGTTTGCATCTACCTGGAAATTTCTTTCGAAAAAGTGACCTTAGGTGTACATCAGGGGTCCCTAAAGTTTTTGTCCGAGGGCCACATAAACTATTACACAACAATTCGAGGGCCGGACATCTTACGTAATGTGATTGTTTCGGGATATGTTAGATTCTACCACATCTACAGGCACAAATGTTTCGTAAATACTGTGTATTATTTTTCCATTATTGACAAAATATCTTCGCGGGCCGGATTTGGCCCCCGGGCCGTAGTTTGGAGGTCGCTGGTCTACATGATACGCGTATTTCATTACTTTGTTATTGAAATGAACTCGACACTTGATAACAGCTATTGTTTGAAATTGATATCAGCCCAAGCAATGTCGTCACATGCAACGGTTGATAAACAATATACTTTTGCGCCGTTCCTTCTTTCTCTCCGATGCATTTTCCTTTTTCTTTTGTTGTCAAAATCTACCGCTGATTTTAATGCGTAAGCAGAGGTCAGGTGAAGAAAAAGGCAGTTTGAAACATGTTCGACTCCTTTACTGGAAAATAGCTTTACTCAACGACATGAAGTAAACGAATTTAATTTTTCAGCTATCTGCATTTATGAACACCACATCTGTTGCTACGTAACCCTGAATACATGGTAGGACAGCATGGTCTGAACTCAGAAGCGATAATTACCGGCTGTTATGCTGAAGATTTATACCCGAGTATCTGTATCCGGTCAAACCATTCATTACTGTTCGACGGAATACCAGACTTCATTTTTTACTAGGCGCTTCCATGTAAGTCACAGAATCATTGGTGCAATACTGCATTTAAAAGCGATAATTGCTTCTTTTATTGGCGACCAAATGCAAATTTTTTCAGAAAAACTTTATTGCAGTTTGCAACAGCAATAACAGATCTGTGCAATGGATGAGGCCAGAATTTTTTCAAAAAAAGCAACTAACAGCATTCAAAGAAAAGCGAATGCAAACAACAATACTTTTTTCGCAAAAGAAAAGGATTTTCAGATAGTTGTAAAAAAAAGTGCGAGAGGTGTTAATATGAATGTTGGTGCTGATGCATCGCAGAGCGCAATCCCCGGCATGCGTTTTGTGGCACTGTTACTCAAAATTAGGTTTCCAACCTTTACTCAAATCACGTGCAACCGCTGAACCACGACCAACAATAACTACGCATGTAATTGTACAAGTTTTCAGAAAAGAACACGATATTTGATGAAGCTCAAAATCCAAACGCCATGAAGGCACAAATAGCTCCACTAGCTTCATGCCTTGAGGCCTGCTCATCTTTTTTTCTTTTCTGGCAAGGTCTCTTATGTGTAAAGCAGGGTGACGCAAGCCTTCAAACAGCAGTGTGAAAATCCCACCACCAGGACCTCGCAGTGAAACAGTTTGCATGTTTTGTCCTGTTGGATTTTGAAACCATCTTTATGTTACATTTTTCGCTTTAATTTGGTGGTTTTCGAGCGTTAGCAAGATTTGCTGTAATTTTCCAGTATTGCAGCAGCTTTGTATCGTCTTCCAAGTTTGCTCACTACTTTGGTCAGTCTCCTTGAGTGTCAGTGATCAGACAACTTTTCGTGAAACGATGTGCGTCAGCAGTTTCACGCGCCAATGCGACCGTGAATCATCAGCCACTGCGACGACTGTCGCAAAATTGTCAAGAAAAAAAATAAAAGGTCGAAACTTCAAAGATTTACTGTCAAACCAAGCCACCCATCCCTGCCAACGACGTAGTTAAGCGCAGAATTGCGTGATGCGTGTTTTTTGAGCAACACTGAATGAGTGGCGCGCTCGACTTCACGAAATGAATTGCGAAGTCAGCATAAAAGCGTTTAAGAGCAGGATTGAACACTGCACTGTTTCATGTGGTTAACTTGGACAATGAATGTAATTAGCCCTGAGGCGGCCTTTTCAGGACACGTTAAGACGCAGTGGAGCATAGTTTCGGGTGATTTTCGAATCATTAAAAGACGAAATGCTGTGACAACACGAAGATGCTGGGCTAGCTTGTACCAAAGCATACAGTAAATTGCTACTTTTCAAAGTGTTCATCAAGCAGGTTGAGAGCGCTCATGCGTGAATGCATGTTCACCGAACCATGATGGCGACAAACCATACTCTATCGAGCCTAACGGCTGATACAGACCTCGGGTGCAGCGGTAAGCTCCGAAAAAGGCAAATATTGCCATAATGCCTCTAATCGTAAAAATATTTTGGACCTGCGGTATCGATACTTGCCTTATTTTGTGGCTCACACCGCATGAGATACCAAAAAGCGGGTCTGCAATTTTGCCACGAAACGTTGTTAACATCATTAAATGCTTTTTGCAGGGTGAGATTTAACAAACGGAACCGAATGAATTTGCGTTTGAATACACCTGTCACGATAAAGGTCATACGCTACGATTACGTTTAAACCTAGGGAGGAGATTTTGAACTTCAGACGCAAGCTCAGCACCAGCAATTCATACAAAGCCAGGGGAAGTCAGTGTAGTTCAAACATGTCATTGGTCGATGAGTTGGTCACGCAACTGGAGCATGGGTGGTTTATGTCTGGCAGACATACGGAGTAGGATGAAATAAATTGTTCAAATTCTTCGGTAGTGCAACGTTTAAACGAAACCACTTCACAAGCGCTGTGTTAGTTATTGAACAGTTACCTGCGTTTTAACTCAACCTGTTCAACTTTTGGTGAAATAAAAAATAAACAGCGGAGAAAAACGTCTTAATGTAGTAACAGCAGAAGTAATCAAAACAAAATAAAGAACGCTGTAAGCGAATGAAACGTGAATGATTTTATAAAGTCTTTCAAGTGCGAACAACACCAAATTCCAATTTTTTGACACTGTATTGCAATTAAATGTCGAAGTGAAGGCCAGGAGTTTTGACGCAATGCAAGCTGAAGCATTAAGTTAATTAAAGATGCGTAAAAAAGCATGGCATCGAAAATAACAATCCAAATCACGTGAGGCAAGCAACTCTAGGTCTACGAAAATATCCTGTACTTTGTTCTTCGGCGCTAGCTGATAGAGCCAGACCTCATGTGTCGTACATGTTGAAGCTGAACCGTCCATTACCAGTATGAAGGCGGTTAAAGCCTGAACCATGCTTGTCTTGGCAGGGACACCCTAGCAGGGCTGGTACTGACGCTGGGCATGGATTCACGGAATCTGTTGTTGCTTCATGTCTAGATTATTAAGTGTTAAACATGCTAAATAAGCAACGGTGGTGCAAAGTGAACAAGTCGCTACAAAATTGCGGCCGGTGGTTTCAAGACCTTCCAAATAATTGCTCTTAAAAAGAATGCAATAATGCACTACAGAGTTTCTTCGCAGAGAGCTTGAAAATTGTTGAAAAGAAAAATTACTCGGAACACTTCGTTTGCGTCGTGTTCTAATAAGCTTTCTATGGACCAAAGTAAAAGCTCCAGAGAGAATATCGTTCAGGAAAGGTCTTCCATCCGATATGCTTTAAACTAGATCTATGTTACTTCCAATCAGGGCTGTGAACGTTTTACAATAATTTTGTTTGACATGTCCTTGTTTTCGTACTTCCCGTAAAATTGACGCATTTTTCAGCCCTACAAAATATTACTTGCTTATCTGCTAAATAATCAGCATTGATTAAAAGGAAGGATTCTATTCCCTTGCAGAAAGAACAGTTGAGCAAAGTTCTGCTGCAAACAGAGAGCGAGTGGTGAAAGTGGGAAAGACAAAAGCACGCAAATAAAAAACAAAACTTTCAAAATGGTCACTTTTACGAACTGCATGTTTCCTCATCATAAAAGAGCTTCTTGCACCCGCCAATCTGACCATTTCACATGAATTTTCCAGTACAAGCTTTCGCACAAGTGTGGAAACGAACTTTCAAACCAAAACTTCTTTGTCGTCGTCTGTGGTCTTTGCGTAAACTTCCTCGTCTGAAAAGAGCGGGTCTTCTTCTAGAGCGGTCGGCTGAAGTGCAGGGGTACTTTCATTTGCCGACGAAGCACCGTTTTCAAGTTCGTAGTAAATGCTACCGCCGTCGTTAGTCAACGAACCGTATCCTTCGCGCTTCTTGCTTCTTCTCCAAAGACACGTGGATACACCGAGCGCGAGGAAGACGATGATCAGGATTGCGATGATCACACCTGAACATACATTGTACAATAAAACGTGATGCCTTTGTGTGTGGCCTTACAATTTCTGTGCCATCTGCGACTGGCTTTTAAATGTTGGTTGTGAGCTGATCCTGTAGCTTGTTGTGTCTGTTGCAGAAAGGTTTTATTCTGGTTTAATTACATTAGAGTGTCATTCATTTTTCCACTTATCATTTTCTAGTGTTATCCAGCCCCATTTTTTGCGTCATTCAGTGCCATCACTTCTAGTCTATTTTACCAGACCGGAACTTTGCGCAAAACTAAAAGTTGGACAGAAAGTTTAACCAAATATTTTACTGTAGAGTTTCGGCTGCAATTCGAAACTTACTGGTCAGGTTGCTTTTTACCATTGCGTACGTCTACTCCGAATGTTAAGATCCTGATGAAAATTTTAGAAAAACGCTGCTGCGATAATTATTGACCGACGTTTTGTTGACGAATAAACAACTACTATAAAGATATCATGAGTCAATTTCTCATTTGTCTGTTGATAATATCGATGTCGACAGGACACAAGTGGAGTCAAACATTTTTGAAAGTAAACCTTTTTAATCTGACGTAGCATATCGGGGTGTTGGGTGCTTTTCAAAGTTATATTTTCGTTGTTTCATGAATTAAGATACTTAATAGGTTCGTAGTGGCTCACCGTTTTTGTAAATAAAATGTTTTTACATTCTAGCTGCAGAAAAATAACTTCAAAACAGTTCTGAACAATTCTTTGAAGGGTTTGCCATTACTTTCGTCTTTGGTATCTCTTAGTCAATTTGGTTAAGGCACGAATTGCTAACCGTTTCTTTCTATGTATTCCCAAAAGAATCCTTCTGGTAGAAATCTTTAAAGCTTTATTAATGCATCAATGCTTAATTTGATTGAAGATTATCTCAAATACACAGAGATTGACTAAAATATTTCTGTGCAAATAAATTTGTCCTCCAGTCAAACGACACTCGCCGTTTCAAAATGCATTCTAGTTTCTTTCAATATGGTGCAAATACATTGCAAAATACTCTTCTGATACTAACATATATTACCACAGAAAGAATTATTGGAGCGCCTGCGTTGAAGAAACCTTTGGAAATATTTAAAATACAAAGCATTATAGCATAAAATTAAGTTAAAAAATATATATGAAAAAAGAGGTAAAAATTTAATACGTTTCAGTTCAATTTTGTACACGAAGGTTGGCATATTTTTGAAAAAGTTACATTTGTTATGCAAACAGACTATCAGCAGTTTAGGCACCGATGTTCTTTTTCTTGTTTGTTGCAAAAGCAATGACCGGGACATTGAAATACTTCTGAAGAATTTTACAGTCTTTGGCGTTTATTACTCGTTAAAGTCTCCATAAAAGTGACTGCAGTTGCTAACATAAAAGTGTCTGCAGCGTGCGTCGGTTATAAGATCTAGTTTCGTACCTGGCAGAAATTTAACCAACACACCTCTGGACAGGAAACACGTTCACAACCATACAAGAGAGTTGCCGGCACTGTTTACCACTTTGCGCGTGAAAAGAACAAAATACAAAACACTTTACCGCGTTGATCACTTTCGCTGAACAGCGTTGCTGATCAAATTTTTAAACTCTTCTATCGGTTTGCGAAAGTCATCAATTAATTTTACTCCAACCGAAGTATGAAAAACTCTCAAAGGTAAATCCGATTCCCTTCAGTTTTAGCCAAACTTACACAGGTTAAAATCGTTGCGGTTGCTTTTGACAAAGATGACTGTTAACAGAAAGCTTCGCTTAAACCACTTCATGCTTACCAAAACTAAAAAAGGAATAAAATATCAAACTGCTCAAGTTACTCGCAAGTTTCTGAAAAAGACTCACCTGCTGCAGACGTGTTTTTCGGCGTAACTTTAAGCCGCACCTCTTGCGTGGTATTAATTGCTATATGATTGCTGTTGAATCCACTCAAAAGACATACATATTTTCCTGCATGATTTTGTTCGACAGGATGAAGAATCAATCTGACAGAACCTGACAAAAAAGACTCTTTCATGTACGAAGATATCAAACGACGAAGATTTCACATCAGGAAATTATTAACTCAACAAAAACATCAAAGCTTTTTCGCTGCAAAATAAACCTAAAATACTCAAGTGTCATTGTGCGTTTCTCCCGTGCAGGAAACAATTTTGATGTTCGGATGGTTTGGCTTGGGTGTTGTGGCTTTCTTGTTAATTTTCATACAGCGACGATGAAGGTCTACCAGGGCCTCATCTCAAAGTAGAAAATCACTATCGAAATAAACTTGATTTTGGGCACATTTCATTACTTTGTTTGTTGCTTTCTAAAGTTTTCAACCCTGGAATACTATCGTGGGTCTGTCAGACCCGGGTCAAATAAGGTCATTCACCTGAAACTACGGAAGCGGAAGTCGGCGCGCTTTCAACTCTTCAGTAGCTTCATGTTTTTGTGTGACTTGTAAATACCGGTAGGTGCGCTTGCGGTCATCCACGCTCTTCTAGATTTTTCAAAGGGGAGCGAGTTCGGGTCTGGCAGACCCGACGATAGTATTAGTGTGAGGTGACGGGTCACGCTTACCCGACGTTATGGTTAGAGGGAGTTTTGCCTGTAAAAAGCTGAAACTCACTCAGTTATGCTTCTACGGTCTTATTAGAAGTATACAAAAGAAGTTCTTCACACCCGTAATGTTTTTTATGAGTAATTCAGTTCAGGCATGCATGACACCTTCGCTATATCAGGCATATATGGCACCTTCGACACCCTACTTACTTTTCATCAAAAAGATATGATATTACAGTACAAAGTAACTTTGTTAGTGCTCCAACTGCTCAGTGAGACTTATATTTTCAATGTAGTTTTTGTCATAAACTGCAGTTGAAGGAAAGTATATATTTTTTATTTTTGAAAACCGGGTCTAGCAGACCCGACGTTAGTATTAACGTGACAAAAAATGAACGACAGTATTCCAGGAAATTCATCTGTTGTATTTGGCGAGTATGTGGGATCATCGCTAAGTAAGTTGCCTCACAAGACGCTGTGACTTGATCAAACGTCCAGCAAATTATAAATCAAACTTAGTGGATTAAAGCTTTTACTCTTGAAACTGATTTTTGTGCAAATATATGGTGGGCACGACGTTGAATTTACGGAAAATTTAAACCTGTTCACCTTAACTAGTCACAGCCAAAGTGAAAATACAAAGAGTTGAGCTGGACAAGATGGGCACGTTCATTTGTAGCAGTTTTTTTTAAGGCGTTTCAGGTACCCGATTCGGGTCCCTAGAATTGAAAATCGGGTCCCTAGAATCAGCGAAAATTGTCATCGGGTCCCTAAAATCAGAGAAAATCGGGTCCCTAGAATCAGAGACATCGGGTCCCTACAGGTCGATACCGGGTACCTAACATTTTCCTTAAAAAAAAACTGTTTGTAGTAAAGCTGGTGGCATAAAATTGTTTGTTTTTTTACTGAAAATAACTCAACTTCGAAGTGTTGACTTTAAATCTGATTTTTTACTGTTTGAGGTCTTGAAATGTCTCGACCGATTTAACTGCGAAGCAATAACCAGCAGCAGGGCAAGTCAGGTTATCTTATAGATCCAACAGGGTTTATTGCTTTATGCGAAAAAACATAGCAGCCCTCGCACGTTTTCCGCAAACATGTTAGGAAATTAAATGCTCAATCATGGTTGTACACAATGTCATTCACTACTGTATTATCATCAGCAACTCCTAATTTGAATGAAATCAGGCACTAATATCTTTTATTATTTTGAAGATGTTGTTGCCTGATGAGCCCGATATTCTGGGAAACGTTTGTACTGTAGCGCTGAAAACGTGCAGGCCTCGCTTCAACAGGACTTGCTGGAAAGTTCTACTGATCAGCGTTCAACATTTGAATGCAACGGCTTTCAACGCAGCATAATACTTGGTATGTTTCATGGTACAGTTTAGAGTAGACCAGTGGTTCTCAAACTTTTCTGCACGTTGACCCCCAATTAAAGTACACAATTTTCTGTAGACCCAGTGGCCTAGCCCAACAGTTACTGATACAAGGAATTGTTATCCGTCCTACTGCGTAGCCTACTGCTGTACCAACAGTCTAACAACTGCCGAACTGCGACACATGCAGTACAATATTGTTTGTGAAGTGACAAACCGAACAATTTTCATGACTTCATCACAATGGATGATTTTATAAAAAACTATTCGAATCAAATGTACTTTTAAACTACGGTACTGTAGCCGAGATTTGATCAGCCCTGTTGATTTTGTTTGAT
>Ga0210059_1012357_pt1 | contig 12910 bp, 9 predicted proteins | sample Ectturendosymbi2_FD_188042 | JGI IMG/M metagenome (GOLD analysis project Ga0210059, IMG submission 188042) | Ecteinascidia turbinata endosymbiont from Florida, USA - Sample 2 (SPAdes) (version 2) | ecosystem: Host-associated > Tunicates > Ascidians > Unclassified | place: Key West, Florida...
TTGGACAGAAAAAGCTAGCTCTAAACAAGACTAACTAATCTCTTTCATGAGTTAACATTTTTGCTCAACTGGCACGGTAATCATACTAACTGCTGATTTTTCGAGGACTAACTAATGTTCTCTACCTTAGTCTCTGGACCGGGGCATTGTATTCAGCCTATTTAGCGGACACTAGCGGCCATCCAAGAATAGTCAGAGTGGACCCCAGCAGTTTAAACAATGCGTAAATATGTAGGTCCTCAGTAGTAGTTATTTGCGTAACAGCCAGATTCTCAGAGCCACGGACTTAAGCTTAATGTGATTTGGAAGAAATTTTAGATTTTTCCTGAATGCTTCCACGGGCCACTGAAAACGCTGGGGAGGGCCACATGTGACCCGCGGGCCGCTAATTGCCCACCCCTGCTCTAGTAAGCTGCATACTTGTGAAGTTGAACACAAGGATTACGCAATGCGTGAAATGCTTGACAGAACAATGCCTGATCACGATTCATGACGTGTCACGTAGTTTGCCGGTAAAACATAGGGTTGTGAACAAGTTTGCCGGAATTTGCTGACATGTGATCGTTTTTCAAATTCAGCGAGAGATTCATTTTTGAAACATCTCCATCTTTGGTGTTGTTCACGTTGAATTGTCAGAAACACATGCAGGTGCGAACGAGAGAGAGATGCAACCGGCTTTCTTAACTTCCATCTAATCAAGCTGAACACGTGATCATTGCGCGAAGTCATCTTTAATAAAGCCTTTCATAGCAGTGGCGTAGCCAGCCCAGAAATTTGCGGGGGGCAAAATGTTTGATTTTAGGCGAATAACACTATTTTGTTTGGAAAAACGCCTCTCAAAGGACAAAATTACTATATTTTCTAAAAATTTAAGGAGGCCATGGAACATTTGCTACTAAGTAACTAAGTGGAACATACCGTATGTTTTTCACCACACATAGCTTTCGAAGGTCGTAATGATCACAATTTTTAGGCCACATCAGGAAGTCGAGCAATCTCAGAACAACTACCCTTGCTTGGCCAGGCCCACCGAGTCCAGTGCATGAACATAGCGTATGTCTAGGGCAAGTAACTACTGTACAGATAGCTAATACCAACAAAAACCTCAGATCTTTGAGTGGAGTTACAAAATTCCCTACAATCGCCGGACACCTGAAAGAGTGAAATTGGCAATACTGCGATGCTTGTCTCGAGTTCGTTTTCTCTGGGCGTGGCTCAGTGTTAAGTTGTGCAGCTAGAGGGAAATTCTGGCATTTTCGTTTCATTGTTGATAAAATTTAATCAGGAACTGACGTAGGTAGGCGTGGCTGAAGGGCAGTTGAGGGTGGAGATCAGCTACATGGTGAAACGTACTGGTAAGGCAGACTACTTCGATTTTATTACACTACTTTTTTTACAAGACGACTGACAAACCGTAGCAAGATTGTTTTGGCGGTAATACATCATAAGCTTGCAAGTTGGGAGTTTCAAGCATTCTCTTGGTGAAGTGCATTAACAAAGTTGGAAATAAATGCTTAAACAACAGGTAGCATATTCCCTAGCAAATTAATCAGATAAAGAGCTTTCTTAAGGTCCTTACAACCAAGGACATTCTTCAACTAGCGGTAAAAGTGGAGGTAATTCAACTTCCAAATGGCTTCATTACAGCTGCATTGAACAAGCGCAACAGTGGCGGATCCAGGGGGGGGGGCAATTTGGTGTAACTCCCCCCCGCAAACCTCTGTGGCGCCGCCTCCTTGAATGGCGCCCCTTTGCCACAAATGCGCCCCTTTTTGGTGCCCATGGAAGTAGAAACAGATTTAAAAATACTCTGAAATAAACAATATTTTTCGCTTAGTTAAACGTCAGGGGTTACGTGCCGGACTTTACCCAACCTCTTATCGAATAGCCTGAACGATGCTATTGTTTCGTAATAGTTCCACTGTTTCGTTTTTTCTTTGCCGCGTGAAAACTGCCCAGCCTTCACAAACGCAGTCGCGTTCGCAGTTCTCGACTTGCTGCTGTGCTGTATGAAAATGGTCTGTTTTTTTACAAGTTTATTCTTTAATGCCTGATGACCCTGAAAAGAAAAAGAAAGGCAGCAGTAAAAACAGGAATGCAATGTGGAAAGCTTATTACTGACTCAAGATTTTACAAGCCTTAATAATGAAAACGAAAAACCAGTTTCAGGGCTATTGCCAGTGCATTTCGTGAGTCCGCAGTTTGTCTGCATCGTAGTTTTGCAACATAAAAGTGAGTGGATGGGTTTCTTGACGGAACTGATCTCCAGATTGACAGGGGCGTAACGACGTTAGATGGCGCCCGGGGCAAGATGCAAGTTCGGCGCCCCCATTTGCAACCTGACCAACTTAAACGGGACATTATTAAAACTATAGTCACGAACCACTCACGTAAGCTGGTTTGAAGTCGTATACACAAGGCAGCAGAACGCATTACAGCAGTCAGGATAAATTCAGATAAATAAATTCAGTCAGGATAAATTCAGCCCCCATTTGCAACCCCATTTGGTCTTCCGGAAGCAAATGTACTATAGCCTATTGAAGAATGTAAGTGTGACATTGTTGGGATTTTTTGGCGCCCCGGCAGTATTTCAGCGCCCCCAGAGTGATTCGGCGCCCGGGTAATTGCGCCCCCTTGCCCCTTCGTTACGCCCCTGCTTATTGAACCATAATGCAGCGTGTAAAAAGTTACAGACGTTTACGTTAGCAAACAGCTTGCCGCTATGTGATTTTACGGCCAGTGCCCATTCGTGACTTCAAAACACTAGCTCAGATAACCAGTCAACTATGGCCCTGGTCGAAAAAGATGCTACCATAGCGCTTAAGGGCTAACAGTTAACGCTAATCTCACATCTATTATATAATCGTGGGCTCTCGAGGCTAAGTCCTATTAGAGACCTCAACACACAAGGAGCTGAAGTCAATGTCATTGACCCTAGCTGCCAATGACAGGACCACACACCCGATTAACACATCATTACATTTTATTACAGTATGATCGTACATATGAGCATGAACTCTTAATGACCAACGGTTTACGAATTTACAACAAACACAAAACCCCTTTATTTACCAAAATTATTCTAGGTCCGAAATCATAAAAAATTTGGCCAGGACTTTGTCCCTATTTTTAATATTTTCTGAAAATTATTACAAGTCCAAAACAAGAATTTACGTGACAGAACTCTGTTATGACAGATGATTTACAACGCAAAATAATGACAAAGTATTGATAGAACAAACCAAGAAACAAGGTACTTACAGTTTGTGCAGGTCAAAAGCTCACTGTGTTGTTTCAGCATACATTTCTTACTAAGTCTGCTTTCTTTTATTGCTCTACAAGACCCCCTCCGGCTATTGTACGTCCTTTGCAAGTCAAGTTCGAGTAATTCTGAATGAATCCTAACCGAATTTTGAAGTATTTATGCGAAAACTCTTAGTTTGTTCTATGGTGGCAACTCCGTTGCCTAAGCTATTTGTTCTTTATGTTCACATCGTTGCCATAGGGCGACAATGCATGGCAACAACGTTACCTGATGGTTGCAGCCCCCCTCAGTTGGCAACAACGTGGCCATTCTTGGTTTGTTCTACATTCAGCATGGATTGCGACATAACTATTTCGCAAGACTGAGTCACATGTTTCATTACGCATGATTGATTTCACAATGAATACAAGCTTTTTCAATGACATACAGATGGTTCAAGCGTTTCCAATGACATACAAATGATTTTTTTTTTTGATATTATTTTAAATGTCTAATAGTTCCCCAAGAAGCTCCCTTTCATCAGTAGTCAGTTGCCAGTCATTTTTCAAGTCTGTATTTGTGAAAAGGTGGCAACTTATGTATGATCCAATTTGCCATGGCTGCAAACGTCTCTTTTTCGCTCAACTCTTTTAACTGCTTGTCTGGTTCTGTCATTCCTGATTTATAGAATGCTTGCTTGAATGCAATATTTCTCTTGTGGCATTCTTGTAGCAGTTTTAACATGTCCATCCTTGCTTTCTTGTATGGCTTGATTCAGATTGCATGTCTTGCATATGCATCGTCATGCCTCATTGATCTTGTATTGTTTCTCCTTGCAGTACTTTGGTCAGGTTCTTGTTTTGACTACTTCTGAGTCCGTTTCGCTTCATTGATTCTAACTTAAATATTTTAGTTCCCCAATTTTAGTCCCTGTTTTCATTTGTATGTCATACTTTGTTAGTAAACGATATGTACACTGGTTACTATTATTAGTTAAACATGAATGTCACTCATTGTTGGCAATTGTCTTTTCAGTTTTGTTCAGGAGTGTCATATCCATGATTTCTTCATGAAAAGATGTTCAGGACGTGTTAAGGTCAAACTGAACCTTAACAGTGACAAAAATGCATTAAACGTGCTCGTTAGCTTAAGGAATTATGATCTACGTAACTATTCAATTGTGCAACTCCTCACTTCATATACATGGACAACGCAGACGAGTATTGAATTACTGATAGTGGCGTAACAAGGTTAGATTGCGCCCGGGAAAGAAGCAAGTTTTCCGCCCCCGTTTTCTAACCTGAGGACTTCCGCAAGCAAATGTACTGTATTGAAGAATGTACATGTCACATTGTTGGGATTTTTTGGCGTCCCCTCAATCATTCGGCTCCCCCGCAGTATTTCAGCGCCCCCTTGCCCCTTCATTACGCCCCTGCTGATTGAACCATAATACAGCGTGTAAAAAGCTACAGATGTTTACGTTAGCAAAAACCTTGCCGCTACGTGACAAAAATGCATTAAACGTGCTCGATTGACTCAAAGAATTATGACCTACGTAACTATGCAATTGTGCAACTCCTCACTTCATATCAGGCCCGTAACCAGCTTGGGACACCAGGTGGGGCGAAGAGTTTTCTGAGAGGGGCCCAAATTTTTTGAACTATGTCCAATAGTTTCAAAATATATTCAACAAATTTTGCCAGCAAGGGCGAAAAATTTCTAGGGGGCTTCGCCCCCCCTGGTTACGGGCCTGCTTCATATACATGGACAACGCAGACGAGTATTGAATTACTGCCAGTGGCGTAACGAGGTTAGATTGCGCCCGGGGCAAGAAGCAAGTTTTCCGCCCCCATTTTCGAAACTGAGGTCTTCCGGAATCAAATGTACTGCACTGAAGTTCTTGTGACATTGTTAGGACTTTTCGGCGCCCTCATAGTGATTTGGCGCCCGGGGAATCGTGCCCCTTGCCTCTAGTCGTTACGCCGCTGGTTACTGCGCGCAGCGACGCGCCTCAACAAATCATGGTGCACAGCTTTAACCAGAGGCATACGGGAACCTTGGGCTTTAGGCGGGGCAAAATTTTCAATTCGCCCGAATTTTTGCGCCACTCTGAGGAAACACGAATAGGAGAATTTTGCAGGGCAATGGTTCTGTTTCAGAACTTGCCCAAAAATATCGGGAAGTTTTTCATTAATTTTTTAAATCTTATCCGAACCTCCCCCTCACTTCGTACGCCTATAGCTTTAACGCAGAAACTTTGGCAAAATACGAGCTATCTACAGCTTAGTGGATTGAATAATTGGTTTTACGTGGTCATAACAATTTTTGCTCAACACGTGAATATTTACAGTTCAAAATTGGTGGAATGACGGCGCCTTTTACCCCCACCTGGCAACGCGTCAGCCAACAGTTACTGGTGGCTGTGTGGTTTTGAACCTTTTGTTGCAATTACAAATCCGTAGACAACTCACGCTGGCCATGAAAAGACAAATCTGGCATGGTTAGCGAAATCTGCAACCGACAGAAAAATTCTTAGCTGAGTGGTTGTTAAATCATTCCGCTTGCATCATATAAATTTGAACAAAAAAGCAATCTTCTGGTGAAATCTTTAACTTTTTTACCGGTGACCGCGGTTTTGGCGAAGGTTTTAAATTGGTGATAGGCTGATTCTCCTCTGTGTTTTATGGCCTGGCTGGATAGAAGCAGAAACATCGCCAGATCAACAGCATTGGGGGTGGCTTTGAGCTAATTCTGGGGCTTCGTAATAGTATACCATGAATTGAACAATGACTTCATGGGGAGACTAGAGCTTGACTTTGGAGGTATTGATTGTGAATCTGGGAAGCTCCGCTTGCTTCCACTTCTGTTGAAAAGTGTCACAACTTTTTTACTAACCTGGTCTAGTGGAAGTGAATTTTTTTTCTTCACATCCGCAATCCAGTGTCGAAAAATGTGAAACGGTATTTAAAGACCTGATTCAAAATCTACCTTTATAAGTGGCGTTAAATGTATTTTAGAGCAATATGCTGTGAGGCCCAATGTAAATCTATCATGTGATTATAAGATCGTTTTTTTACGAGTCAACAAAGCTACCTGAAATGGGAGCAGTGTCCTGGCAAACGCCTTTCACTCACGTGTTGTTTTTGAATTGTTGCTTCAACAATAAATAAGTCTTTAATGTACATGTAAATGCACAAGCTTGGCTTGGAAACATGATTGTCATTTAGCTTTTTATTTGAGTCCTATCGTGGGATACGAGTTGTCACTTCCAAGTCTAAGAACCGTTCTGTTTCTAACCAGGTCGGGAATGCGTTTCAGACGCTGTTCTTCACTGATTTCGCTAGAGATAGCCAAAACAGTGGCAAACGCTAGCGCGCAGCATGCTTTTATACCTTTTAAATACATTTTGTAAATATACGAGACCTGTGTAGCTTGTGAAAAACGAGGCCCACTGTTTGGGACCCATTTCAAACGTTTTCTGAATTAATGATATAAATCGCTTTCAAACTGTGGTATTCACTGAAAAATAGCATTCTGTAGTTCGACCAACTAAAATAGCAACTTTTTGACCTACACAAGATAACCTGTTTCGTCGCAGACAACCTTTGGTATTAAAGCAAGTGAAGACATCTTGGCGCCCCCCACTTTGACTGCCCCCCCCAAACGCCTGGTCTGGATCCGCCACTGAAGCGCAAGGTATGCATTACATTGATAACCACAAGGGCGATTTACAACGTAAAATTTGTCCGCAAAGTTGGAATATGTTTATTTAGCGTTTCACAGTCGGTAACTATAATATAAAGTCCGGGTGGCAGTGGTCCTTGAACAATTCCAATAGTCAGTAACTATCCGAAATATATTGATTACAAACGCGTTCGCTGAACTATTTAGCATCAGCTGTCAGGACAACAGCCACCTAGAATTTTTTACACATCACATACGACCTATCAAATTCAGTTAATACTATCGCGTTGTGGCATGTACAGTTCTCGCGGCTTGGCGGTTGGGACCACCGTGCTACGGTATTTTTGCTTCAACATAGTTCAGCAAATGTGAGTTGCAAGAGTGCTGTTTCTGCCATGCAACTCAAATCAAAAGCTAAGGTAAAGAAATCAACAGAATATAAAATGCACGGAAGTAAACCGGTTTGATGCAGGCATGGAATACGCTACAATCACTTGCACGAAAATTGTGCTGTAAAAAACTGAAAAAGCTCAAAGAAATTAAGGTTTGCACCGACTTAAGAACGTTCATGAAAATGTAATGACATCGATACATTCTCCAACCTGAAGTATGAAATAAAGGTTCTTTGAAGTGGACAGAGGACGAAGAAACTTTTCTTATCCACATTTGTGATTTCAAAAATTTCAGATATGAAAGCAGCACCTTTTGAAGTTCAACCCATGTCCTACGTGGCAGTTATCCGGGTGACTGTCGTCTTAGAACCAAAGTATTTACTCGTGCGTACTTAACTTCTGAAATATCCAGCCAGTAAGGTAGGAGGGGACGATTTCAGAAATATTTGGTAGTCGGGTCTCATCACTACAGGAGAGATGAAATGTACTTCACAACCAGGGACGCCAGAACAAAGGCAGGGCAGTAAGAGTTTGGGGCAATGCAAACTAGCAAGAAATAAAAAAACGTTAACCACTGTCCTTGTTTGTGCAGCAACAAGGTTGATCTAAAAAATACAAGCATAAATTATAGAAAACCATTCCGAATTTTCTGGGTGCGCGAATAGCTACATCAATTTTGTTTAGTCGATCTTAATAAACCATAAAATTAACTATAAATATGTTATGAAAAGGCACCTCCGCCTCGTTGCCCCCTTTTTGAAAGGGCAAGGGGCAATGTTTCCGTCATTTCACCCCTCTCCGGCGTCCCTGTTCGCAACACTGCTGTGACAAAACAATGGGAGGGCAAAATGGCCTTGTACCGCTAATGCTGTTTTCCGAATTATATAAACAGCCTCGACCACAACAACTCTACACCTGACTGACATTCCATTACAGGGAATAAATATTTTGGAGCAGCCTGTCCTATCACTGATTATGCCAAACGTCCAGACAGGCCGCAATGCACTGCTTCTTGTCACCTAACCTTTTCCTAATACGTTTCTCACAACACTACGAACATAGAACTCATACCAATGCACGCACGCAAATGATTTACCAAAATTTAAAAACAAAATATGAAAAATTTTGTACACATGTTGCACTGATTATCTCATACTGGCATGTACATTCCCACAACATGCAGAACATGAAAAAAGATAATTTTTTTTTCCCCTCAAGACTCCGCCAGGTCACTAAACACCGACTATTGCAGACCAAACTTGTTAAAACGGCCATTTCACCGCCACTGGAATTAAGGACCCTGGAAAGAGTCGAAAGAAACAAGCTTAACATTGACTGCGTTAAAGAACAATGCCGCAGTTCCTCATAAGCTGCAGTCTCAAACAGCAGTCATTGTAGAAGTTCCAAGTGAAGCCTCAAGTGCAAATCGACCCGTAGCTGGTTGCCGCAATACATTTCACTCCATTAGCCAAGCCGTAAAGCGAAAGCTCGAATTCGTCCAACGAAGCAGAACGATCACAATACAACGTTGCCATCCCAGCCACAAAACCATTGCAATGATTTTCAGCGTAAGCACACCTATGATAGGATTTTTGGTTGTTAAAGCCGCTCCCAGATTGCGAGCATAACGATTTAATAAGTGCGTCGGCATTATATGTACTCGTTTCAGTACAAGTTAAATTATTAAAATCCTCAAAAATCGGCCAACTTATTCGTAATTAGTGGTAGGTAATCAGATGCAAGCAAACTAAGCAGCAGAATGATGCAAAAATGAAAGAAAGCACTGACACAAAAATCGAACATACTCATGAACAATTAGAGTTTAACAATTTAAAGCTCGGCTAGCAACCGAGATGGCAGCAGTCTGGCGCGATTCCCTTATTTACAAAGCGATTCTAATCGCTACAACAACAATACAGATCAGCGATAGACAACTACGCATACAAAAGCTTTTCACACCGCCGTGACGTGAGGAAGTAGCAGGACGCGTATCGTGATGACACTCTGGTGGTCAAGCTTGCAACCGAAAAGCGAAAATGACAATTCGCCACTGAGGCACCAATAAAAAGATTTTCTACTACAGGCACTACATTGCCACGGCATGCACGGGTGAACGATCATACTGTCTTGGCGACAAAGCGTGTACAGACCAGAGGTGGGAGGATTCTGCGTTTTTCTTTCGGACCCGGAGTCAAAAGTTTGGGAAAAACCGGACCCGGAGTCACTTTTCCATTTCGGCAGCAGCAGGAGTCTGTGCGGTCATTTCTCAGGTAAAAACATGGGTAAATTAAGGTTGGATGGATGATTGCAGCCGGAGTCGGAACAAGAGTCGGATGCTCAAATATGAAGAACAGCCGGACCCGGATTTAAAAATTTTGGAACCGGAGCGGAGTCGCAGTCTGAAAGTGACTCCGGCCACCTCTGATACAGACATATATTTACTGTATTGCGCGCAGACGTCTTTCACGACGGCGATATTGCTTTATCTTCACGCCAGAAAATTTCGGCAAATACTTTCCACTGCCGTATGCCGTAAAATGTACTTTAAGCAGCATCTGCAAAAGCAAATCTTAGTGCTGTGAATCCTGTTTCTTTCCCTGTGTCTGAGCACCAGTTTGATTTCGAACAACGAAGTCTATTGCTCAATTACAGTTTACCATTAGCTTGGCGGAACAACCCTCCAATTCGCAGTTCAAATGTTTAAAGCAACGGTTTTTTGCCACCGCGCATACCATAAGCTTGAAAATGGAACCTGATCGTTACAGATCAAGGCACAACGTTCCGGCAGTGGTACGTGCAACACAGCGTAGCATGGCGTCCATAGAATGACAGTGGGTAGGTTGAGGTATTTCAACGCATTACAAGGAAACGGTATAAGAGACAATCTAACTTTAGAAAAACGACAGATAGAAAAAATGTTGTTTTTGCAATCAAGAATTCGTCACAATGTGCTTGAGATTGACGGTTCTGTACTCTTTATATTCTCTTTATTTCAGGTCATGGTTACAACGTTTTGAGGGTACTTTGTAAAGTTTCGCGGAAAAGCATGTAATTGTAAAGGCAGTAGTAACACAGCAATATACAGCAACTGTTCAAGCTGCCAGAAACAAGCAGTGGACGTGCTGTCAATGGAATGCAACTGATATCACGAGTCACTTAGAAGGCCTCACTCGCTACAAATCTTTACGCAGTCAATAGCAGCAATAGCTAAGTTGGCCTTTTGCTGGAACGCAAGAATGGCACCATGCTAGCACCAGCTAATGCGGTCTTGTTCCCACTTCTGTAACGCTAGGACACTTTCGCGCGCCGTTCACGTCCGCGGTTCCGTTGACGACTTTCTCCTCCACGTCACTTTTCCCATTCACATGAAATCCGTTCACGCCAGACACGTCATCGTCGCTTCGCGGATGACGGCATCCCAACACCTCGCCATTCAAAATATCCCGTATGTGATGCACGATGAGGTCGATCGCCACTGAACACATGTGAAGCGTCATCAACAACGCAAACATGAGTCGTTGAAAGAACACGGACGGCAATATGTGCAAGCACGTTTTTTTTAAGGTGTGATCTTGGTCAACTATTTCATCTGAATACCCAGATAGTCATAAATCGAAGTTTTAGTGTATTTTAGCGGTGGTCGTTAAACAAGGTTATATGGTATTTTGAGAGACCACTGGAAAAATTTGAGAGACTGTTTCCGTCCCTCAGAGCACCATATAAAGCACTGATAATAATGGAAGTATGCAGCATAGGGCAGGGGTCAGATTTAGTTGAATACCTCATGGGAAAAAATTAACCCTGGCAAAGGTACTCTTGACTGAACGTGGGTTTTTCTTTTCGCTGAGGCATTTCGTTCATTTATCCGAAATATCTTCAAAAATTGTCATTTTTCGCTTTCGGACGCATTCGCATTATGATTGAACTGACTTCATTTCAGTTTTGTTTCGTTTTAACTGATGATTTCCTAGCGAAGTAAGCCAACGGCAGCTTCGGCAATTTCGCCACAAGTGAGTACTTGCTATGCTCAGTGGAGCCCATGTTAACACCCCGTGAACCAAACCAACCTCAGACTCATCGTTTTTTTTAGCTCGAGGACAGAGCTCACCGTCACGAACGCGACTTGATTCCATCGTCGCAAAAAATTGTTTTTCGAGTTTTCACGTAATGTTATAATAAATACTACGGCCAAAGCAAACGATACAACTGACATCTTGCAAACGTTTCGATAACAACTGTTATCATCTTCTGTGCATAGCAATCAAACGTAATGGTTTGGAAAAATCAAAATAACAAAACCATGCAGGTTCGACTGCGGCACGTTTTTAAAGCAGACTGTGATACACGCCACCAGTAATCCGGCTCGAATTGCGTTTCCTGGCGAATGCGATGGTCGTAAACAATCCACCCACGTTCTTTCATCGAAATGGACGGAGTTCCCTAACGCGGATTATTCAGCCAAACCGTCTCGTCTTCACAAACAAATCATGTTGATGCAGACAACGCAGTTGCCGACTTTGTGAAATGACCTATACTTACTTCCGAATTACTAGCTTAAGGTGAAAATACACCTGGTATTCACTACGCCAGATACTGACATACACACACCCCAAACTCACCAGTGTTTTCCACTCCTCTAGGAATTATAACGTCAGCGTACTTCTTCGTCTGAAATAAATCACAAATCACAGCGACGCCAAATCTTGAGGTAAGCCACAGAAAAAAAGCTGCAGCACACTGTTACTTGCCTTGATGAAGAAGCTACAGCTCATAAAACACAACATTTACAAAACCTTTGCACAAGAAATGCAGCTCACCGGCAGACAAAACTCTTCAAAAGCTGGTTTCACAAATTTTGTGTATTGTTGCAGAACAGACTCCAACGTTCTGGCACGTTCCGTTATATCTCGCAGCACTGCAAACGAAGAAAATGCAAAAACAAACTTGGCCCTCAAGAAAAAGACACAGTTTGCTCAATTGGCATTCCCGACACGCTTGAACATAAAAACTCTGTAAATTAGTCAGCGTGCGGGCCCCACCGAAACCATTGTGTGGAGCCCTTGGGATACCAGTGTGCACGTACGACCGAGGCTGAGGGGTCACTACCAACACAGTGCAGGGTCCCAGGACAAAAACAAGCGAACGATAACATCGGTACAAAAGAACATTTAAACATAAACCATGCAGTTAACTCAGAACATGCGCGATGTGATTCTACTGCATAGCAATGAGCAAGAGCTTTGTGGCCACGTGGTCCGGCTACGCGACTAAAATGTGGCAAGGTTCAAGGGTTGAGCGGGCTGTTTGACTGCAAACATCGAAATGGGTTGGCAAACATCCCAACTAACGTGTCTGTACTCGATCGAAATGGTTATTTCAAACATTAGACCAGGGGTCACCAATATGGTGCCCGTGGGCATCACGTCGCCCGCGAGCTTGTTCTCACAATAGCATAACCATGTTTAGTGTCTTCACATGAATATCGTTAATTTTTATGTATGGTAACATAATTGAAGCCCTTCGCATGAATCTGTACCAAGAAGTAGCTCTCAGTTTCAAAAAGGTTGGTTACCCCTGCATTAGACCTAAT
>Ga0210059_1012358_pt1 | contig 12909 bp, 11 predicted proteins | sample Ectturendosymbi2_FD_188042 | JGI IMG/M metagenome (GOLD analysis project Ga0210059, IMG submission 188042) | Ecteinascidia turbinata endosymbiont from Florida, USA - Sample 2 (SPAdes) (version 2) | ecosystem: Host-associated > Tunicates > Ascidians > Unclassified | place: Key West, Florida...
CAGACACAAATTGACTGTCCTTTTCCACGCACTATCCCGCACTACCCCACTCTCCCTTAATCACCGTCTAAGTTAACAGGAAAGGAGTCTGTGATACACATATGGAAAAAGCAAGGCGTGCTGCTAGAAGACAATGCAGCAAACTGAGAATCAGTCAAGTTTGAACATTTTAAGTGTAACCATTTTTACATATGCCGTTCCTGCAATCATCTGTGGTATAACTAAAACGTCTACTACATTTTCTACAAGAATCTACAAAATCCATTTTATCATGTTACAAAAGTAACTAATGGTTAATGATTCCATATCTCACCAAGTCACTTTCTTTTGTTGTGGAAATGGTGTTGCTGTTCTCATTCCGTCGTAGATAGGTTTTTCCATTCCTTGTCCAGATGTATTTGAAGTGATTGCTTTTCCGGTATCACAAGCATTTGTTCTTCCACAAGCATTGGTTGAAGCGTTGACGGTTTGTCCTGGTGAGACTCTCATTAATATAGATACACTCCTGTGGTTGAGTTGTTGTATTCCTTTTATTACTGCGACGTTCACTCTCGGGGTTGGATGACCGCTGATCACAATAATACAAAATAATAATCTTCTCCCTTTCCGAACTACACGCTTGAGTATTGCTTAAATGAAAGAACTTCTTGCCACAGAATACAGTTTTGCTGTGGTCTGCTTAAGTGAAACGTGGTTAGATAATTCCATCGATAACGTTACTGTTCAACTTAATGACTATTCTGATCCTTTTCTTTTAGATCGTAATCGACATGGCGGTGGCGTCTTATCCTATATTAAAAATAACATTTTTTGTTTTTGTGGTTACGATTTTGAAGCAAATGATGTTGAAATACTATGGCTTAAACTCAGAGGTGGGCAACCGCTACTTTATTAATAGAGTCGCTACCGCTCCCGCTATTTGTTAAATTCAATAGCGGCGCTATCGCACCCGTTACTGAATAAAAATAGTAGCGAGCTATCGCTACTGCTATTCGCTACCGCTCTTTTTGCTGCATTAAAAAAAAATTTGTTGTTGTTTTACTGACGTAGGATCTGTTTTGAAAAACCTAACCTTGAAATGCTTTTTTGAAAAAAGTTGCTAAAGAAAAATCGTGATCTGAAAAAAATAGTCAATGAACAGTTACGATACAGTTAAAATTATTTTACAGTGTATACACATATAAATGAAACGTGAACTGCCCAGAGTTGATTTAGCTTCGTGAGAGGATTGCTATAGGTTTAGGATAATAATTCGCCTATCTATCAAAGCAAGTTTTGCGCTGTGTGTACAGTACTCAAAACTTCAAGGGAATGGTCAAGCAATAAAAGATCAAATCTGCTTTTCACACAGTTTAATGTGCGTGTAAATTGAATTAGGCCCGCAACCAGGGTGGAGGACAAACCGGGCAATCAAAGTCTCCCACGAAATTCTATGAATTATTTTAGATTTTCGAAAATGTTGTGTTGATCTATGTTTCAGGTGAAACGCCTGAACAAAATACTAACTACTGTACTTGTATTACCCTGGAATACTTTCGTGGGTTTATCAAACCCTAGTCAAATGCGGTGACCACGTGATACCTACGCAAGCACGCGTCGGAACGCTTTCTACGCTTCAGTAACTTCATATGTTTGTGTGACATGTTGAAAAGTGCGCTTCCGATCATTCTTGCTCTTTTCAATTGTGCACAGGGATTAAATTCGGGTTCAGCAGACCCGAAGAAATGGTTAGTGTGAGGTGGCTTACGTACGCTGACCTGGCGTTATGGTTAGAGGCGGCTAAGCGTCAGGTTAGAGGGGGCTAAGCGTCTAATATCAAACACAACTTCTTTGATGGTTTGACAGTTCGTCAATTCTCCCTTTTCCTGTTTCATAGTTCTTTCAGTAAATGTCAACATTTGCGGAAAACAGTAGTGGCAGGTAAGATTTGTCTTACATTTACAGGACTGATGATGCGTTGGAAAACGTGAAACTAGTTTCCCCGTCAATAAACTGTGACTGATTTACTTGCCGCCATCTTTGTGGCCTTCAGCTATGAAAAATAGATACGCTTGCAAGTTTTAATCGTCGCAGAAGAATGAAAGCAGAGAGCAGGCAGATTCCTCAGAAGCTTGCCGCAAGGCTAAAGTTTGTTTACTGTTTGATACGATAGAAATCAATTTAGTGGGTTCGCATCTTTACCATACCATGGACAGTTCTCACAAGACTCACACGCTTGTTTAACCACCCATACCTGTCTCTGATACCTTTTGTCATATAAAACCGGCTATATATCACAAAACATATTAAGTTTCTATTTTGCATTGCATTTGGCAATAAGAATAACATATAATAAACGGATGCCACGGTTAACTTGCAATTTCCTCTCGAATCCATTTCCTCAGACAAACACACTCATGCAACAATGCAACCAGATATACTTGTACTTAGAACTTTTAAGTTTCAACTAAGCTTGGTCAGATAAACGAATATGTTGTTGTCTTAACCACTGACTCTATACTGTAAGAAAGGAGTATCTGGTAACTGTCTTAGTTCCCTAAGGGAAGTCTGTCATTACTTGATGTAATGAATCACAGCTGATTTGCTATCACGTTTTGGTGGCTCAGGAAGTAAAGCTTAAAGCCAGGAAGTCTTTTGTTTATCAGCACAATGTTTTAGTTAACAAGTTGCAAACTAAACTTCGTTTTTATTGTCTTGAGTGACCGAAATCCACAAGTCACTTTTTATCATTTAGGGTGACAGAGTTCTGTTCGGACAAGCAAATTTTATCGATCAGAGTGACAGAGGTTCACCCGGACAATGCCACTCATGTTTGACTGAAAACAAGTCTTTCCATGTGACTTCGTTTTTAGTCAGAAACTCAAGCTGCCGAACTGCCTAGGATACCTTAGGGTGAACGACAGCACTCACAACCAAACCGTCGAGCTAGGAGAGGCTGAAGGCAGAGTTTGTTTTACTTCTGAAGTCAAAACTTTAAGAGTTTTAAACTCCCGAAGAGATTGGAACAGTTCGCCAGCGCGGTCGTTCCAATCCGAATTGTGAAGGCGAAAACTGCCCTATACATACCCAGATTTCCTGGAAATTCCCTGAAGGTATTCTATTAATAGTACCTAACGATGTCGTGTGAATTCCGGTTTGATGCTTCATGTCTGCCCTGTGGGCGGATGTATAGGTGAACGCCTGACCAGCAGGTGGTGTGTCTGAGCTTAGGATTGTTCAAATGCATGCTTGCATGCTGACAGGAAGTGTGGGTAGGGGCATGATCAGCGTGTGATATCCTGTGTGTCTGGACTGTTTTCTTGTGTGTTTTCACACTTAGGCTTTACATTCTTGTTTCAATCGTTTTTATCAGCATCCAGTTGCTGTTCAGTAAACTGCTGATTGAGCCTTATCCTATTATGCAGCAGTTAGTTGTAGCAGGTTAAAACGTGCCTGATACATCACTGATGTTGAAAACTAAAACCAAAAAAATTTTGTGAAGCAATAAACAAAGCGATTGTACGTAAAACGCGAGTTTTAGAGTAGAAAAAGCTTTCGGTGTTTGGAAAAGTAGCCTTATTTGATTTTTACTGAACAGCAGAACGTTGAATGAGTAGCACAAAACAAAAATAATGCGCTTTCAGTGCCTCGCTTAGGGAAAAAATAAAATTCTTCAACGAAAATAGTTCCACAGAGGTGGCAGATCTTTTTCGTGACCAGGGGAAATTACTGATTTGCAATCGGAGTACTAGGGAATGTCAAAAATTACGTCCGATATCTAGCAGTATACCATTTACAACACAAAGTGACGCAGATGCTTCGAAATATTCAAGTGAAGAAAGAGGCCACTAAGTACGCCAGACAGAAACGCTTGAAGTGAAGAAAGAGCGGAGCAAAAAAATACATTGGTGAGTGATTACAACTGCATCGGCGAAGATTGCAATGCAATGTGTGCAAAAACTTGAACGTTGGTGCACAACGAAGCATGACAAGTTCAACATTTGAATGTAAATTTTTTCTGCGCATTGGATTCATTGTGAAGGCATATTGCTCGATGTCCACTGTTGGTTTGGTACACTGCAACTAACATGACGAGATGTTTCGGTACAAAAAATAGTGGTAATGGTTTATTGTTTCATATTGCTCAGCTAATGAGCAGAAGCACCATAAAAGCCATCGCATGCAATAAACCAACCATTAGCGAAATTTTGAGCAAATATAAACACAATGGCATAATAGCTGATCGGTGAAAATGAAGACGGGCGCTGTGTCATATAGGATTGGCGAAAGACCGTGGCGGTCATCTGGTCAACCAACCCCGTTTATCACTTTTTGACAAGTATTGGGAAACAACACTTGGAGATCAAATAAGCATAATGAAAAGAAAAACAGAAAACGAATGAACGCAGAACATGGTGAAGAAAATGTACAGGTGAAAGCGCATGCCTATGTACATCGAATTTAGGTGAAGGAAATTGGTGCGGTTAGAGTATTTTTAGCAATACAAAGAAATTAAAAAATAGTGATATAAAAAGTAAAAAAGTTACAAAAACTTAGTAATGACGTACAAAAAGCAACTCAGAAATAAACAAAAGTGTACTTCATGCCGAAAAGCATAGAATGTGCACACAGAAAATACGAAAACATAAACACAAAAAATAAAACAGAGTTACAGAATGCACAGTGGTTTGTTGGACAAATGAAATGTTGCTAAAGTTCATAATTAGGAATTTTTTTTGATGTATGAGGTGTTTTTTAAGTTTCCATTTAAAGGTAGAGGTGGTTGAAAATTTAATATCGTCTGGTATTGAAGATCATACTTTTGGGCCAATAAATTTAAGAGAACATTTTCCTGAGGAATAGTTAACTTTAGGTGAAAACAGGTTTTTAGAGGTTGTCTTGTGGAGTGATAATGAATTGAGCTGAGTGGAATAAAATGTTCATCAAAATGATTTGGAAGCAGTTTGTTATGATAAGAGTGCATGAATTTTCCTACTGAAAAGCTATATAGTTTGGGAAGGCATGAGATGTTTAAGTGCTGGAAATGGTCTTCTAATGATCCCATGTTAGTTGGATTAATATTTTTATAGCCTTATTTTAGAGCTTAATGAGAGGCTGAATGGTTGCATTTGAAGCACGTCCCCAATTGAGGATTGAGTAATTGAGGTGGGGATGGATTAATGAGTTATAGACAACTTTAAGTACAGGTGGTGTTGTATAATGTTTAAGTTTTTGATAGCTGAGTTTTTACCTTTTGTACATGAGGTTTCCAGCTTAACTTATTGTCAAGAAGCACACCTAGGTAGTTTTAGGTTATCTTTAGGGAAATGGTGTGGCTATTTACGGTACCTTTGAACGAGGAAGGATTGTGTTTTCGAGAAGTTAATAGCATAAAATTAGTCTTATTTTAGTTAAGAGAAAGCTTGTTGGCTCTCAGCCAGGGTTCAAGTTTACATAGTTCAAGGTTAACATTTGTCTTAAGAACATTGAAACAAGAATTTGATATATGGAGATTAATATCATCAGCAAATAAAGTAGTATGAAAAGAGAAAGCTTTTGTGATATCGTTAATTTAAATAAAAAAAAGCAAAGGCGAAAGAACACTATCCTGAGTGACCTCGCAAGATATCCTTTATCTTAGTGCACTGCATTCTACTGTGCAGAAAATTTGAATAGTTGATGAGAAAAACCTCTGATACCCGTGATAAAGTTCATCAAGTAAAGTTTCATGGTCACAGCAGTTAAATGATTTTGATAGGTCTAGAAATAAGGAACATGTTATTAATTTATTATCAAAGTTACTGAGTAGTTCATCATAAATGCTTGTAATTGCTAGCTCTGTTGAGTGATTTTCTCTAAAACGGTATTGTCTTTTGTCAATTAGATTGTGTTCTGTCAAATAAGAGTATGCTCTGTGATAAAGAACTTTTTCAAACCACCAGTAGTCATGCATTTTTTGAAGAATTTGGACAGCCATTCTGACACAATGCAACTAGCTATTTTCAAAAATTTGGATGGAATGTCATTGGGAGAACTATTAGATTTCATTTTAAGGTTTTTGATGAGAAGTTGGATTTCATATGCATCAGTAGGAGTTAGGAATAATTAATTTTTTGAATGTGTATGTTTAATAAAATGTCTGTAAGCGGTAGGGGATGGTTTTATTTTTGTAGAAAGGGATTTTCCAACCCCTGATATTAATTTTTTAAATCTTCACATTGTTTTTAGCATTCCGAGTCTTCCAAAAGCTTATTATTTTGTTGAGATTTGTTTTTTATTACAATTATTTCATTGACAAGCTTCCATGTTTTTTTTTATTTCATGATGGCAGTTTTGGAAAGCTTGTTTACACGAATTTTGTTTGGCGATTTCTTTTAAGTGGGTGAGCTTATTTCTGTAAGTTTTGTATTGTCTAATAATATTTGGGTTGTTTGTAGTCAACTGCTTTCTGTAGGGGGTATTTTTTTAGCAATGGAAGTTAAAATGCCTTTGGTGAGCTATGGTTTGTTAAAGGAGCGTTGTTCCTTTCTGGATGCCTAACGATACGGTGCATGCTTATCAAGAGTGTCATTAAAACATTAACAAATTTATCGCTGAGTGTGTTAACCTTACCAGCTTCAGGATTGAGGTTGATTTGATTGTGACCGAGATCAGTTAAAAAAGTATTTGGGTCAAAATGTTTCATGCTTCTGAATTTAGGTATAATTTTCTGTTGGGTTGGATGGTGTAGTTTAAGATTTACAAAAACTGGTAAATGATCAGAAATATCAAAAATAGTAATTCCAGCATTATTTTTTCTTTTTTCGTCACATGTATTTGCATATATATGATCTAATAAAGAAGGCGTGCATTTTTTGCTGAATCTTGTTGGTTTGTTGATAAGAGAAATACAACCACAAAATTTGTTACATTAGATTGTTCATGATACTTAAGAAGATTATAGTTAAAATCTCACCCAATCAAATATTCACAATTTTTGTTTTGGAGATGGGTGACAAGTTTGATAAATTCATCCTGGAAGGATGGAAATGCATGTGTTGGGTGGCAATAGATAACACCGATAATAAAAGGCTTGCCAGATGAGGTTGGGGTTTCAATAAAGAGGCTTTCACAGCCTACATTGTGCAGATTTAGGTTATTTCTGGGTTGGTAAGTTAGTATGGAATTAATGTAAAGACCAACCCCACCTGAATTGGTTTGTAAAGGATTGTTAACAAAGTTGAAGCCAGGGATGTTAATGTTTACAATGAAGTTGGGTTTCAACTTGGTTCCTGATATGTCTACAACATAAAGGTAGGATTTACTTCAATCATTAGGAAAAAGTCATCTGGTTTATGCTTATTTTTACCCAGGCTTCGTACATTAAAATGAAAATAAGATAAATTTTCTGGCTTATTTGCATGATTCATTTTACTAGTGTCACTTAAACTTGAATACTTAGTTGGATAATGTTGAAGTGATAAGTCACATGCAAAAGATTCAAGGAAATTAGATAAATCAGAATTGTCAAACAAAAGGAGGTTGTGAAACTCTGTGTTGGTTGAATTGCAAAATGGTAGGCCTATAGTTGAAGCAATACAGGCGGAACAAAAAATGATGATGGTGAAGGCTGTTGCTGGTTGGAGTAGCATGGGGAATCATTAAGTGATTGGATAAACTTGTGGCATGATGAACACTGAGAACAATGCAAATACCGTAAAACCTCTATATGAACGCCACCTCTATTTGAACGCCACCTTTAATAGAACGCCACTTTGTACTTTCGAGGACGGCTACAAAAGCGACGTGTCAATTGATTTCCACCAGTGAATTTTTGATTACTTACCACTAACTGTGTTACGTTTGATGTTTTATCTTCTTCATTAGATGTTAGATGGTAACTGTGTTAGATCTTATTTCGTTTCATTAATTAAATTTATCTTCCCAGAATTCTGACCAGCTATTCGAAAAATGGAGCGCCACCCTCTAATTGAACACCACATCTAATAGAACGCCACTATGAGGGAAGGGTTGAAAAATAGAGCGCCATGGCGCTCAAATAGAGGTTTTACGGTAATTAGACATAGTACACGTTTTGCAGAGAGCCATGATTAATGGTTAAGTGGATTATTAAGTGAATTATGACACACTAAGCAAATGTAAGGACAATAGGTAGACCACTCACCATACCAAAAGGAGGGGACAGATATTTCATCGGTGAGTTTTCAAAGAGAGTCAGTAAATGCAGATGATCCATAGAGATTTCCAGAGTCGGCGGTTGGCTTTTCGATCTGTTCTTTTTCATGTCGGATAGTAATGACTTTACTGTCATTAGTTTGTTTAAGGTGAATTCTTCCATTGTTGGTCCAGATGTATTTCCAACCAAATCTTTTTCTTTTGTCATTAGGCAAGTAAAACAACTGTTTGTTTTTTTGGTAAGGTTTACATTGATGTGAACACGTTGAGTGGTAGATTTTCGAGCATCAGCATTTTTTAGTTTCTTCCTTTCTTTATAAATATTGTTTCTGGTTTGTCTAGAGATAGATTTGACAATGATGTTGAGGGTTTTGTTTTTTTAATTTACCCTATCTCTGAACTACATCAATATCTTGATGTGATGTATTTTCATCATTTTATCAGCAATGTCAAGACTTTGCTTTCAACTTCTGCAATGCTTTCATCATCACTCATATGTATTCCACGAATTTCCAGGTTTTGTCTCCTGCCATACTGTTCCAAGTCATTGAAATTAGAGTCAGGAGAGGATATTTGTTCTTCTAGTGAACCATTTTTTTCTCTTAGAGAACAATTTTCTTCCCTAAGCCTTTTGATTTCTTTGTGAAGAAGCTCAACACCACTGGAAACTGTGTTGAGGGTGCTTGCTAGATCACTCATTTGTTTGGGTAGTGTTTCAAGGCCAGATATCTTTGCATCAAGTGAACTTAGTTTTTCCAGCACTTTCTCAGTGTAGCCAACCGGTTTTTGTAGAATGAGTGGCTGCCAAGCTTCATAATTTCCAGCAGTCTCTGTAGTTTGATTTTTTCCTTTGTTAGGATTTGCTGCAATTTTTTCACGCTTGCCCTGCGTTTTGGTGTTCTCAGTTTTGTTGTTGCCCATCTTTAAATCCAGATAAGTCAGTACAGCACAAAGGTTTAGACAGAGTTGGAGTTAGCTGACACAATTACCACACTAGAGACAAACCCTACCAACCTTATTCAACGAGAAAAACCCTACAAACCTTATTCAAATAACTGCAATTATTTAGTAGGTTTGCTTACAAGCAGTGCAAACCTTGGAATACAAAGCTTTGCTTTCTATGCGCGTTAATGCTTAGCCGTAAAAATATTTACATTTCGATTTGGGCAAAACACGTAGCACAACAACTGGTTATGTTACTTGAAAAGCAACAGTGGATCCTTGCAACCGAACAGATTATGTTGCTCACGATTGACATCCCTTAGACAAACTGACGATTTTTATTCAACGTTGGTGTGCATTTTTTTGTTAAGTGAAACGTTTCATTTTTCACAGCTGGTGCAAAAGTTTATTTTTGCTGGGCTTGTGAACGTTGTAAGCATCTAAGAAAATGCAAATTGTAACGAAAACACACAATGCTATTATTAAGGTGGAGTAATGTCATTCACGGTTCTCAAAAACGATATTTTTTTCATAAGAATGAAGACGTCAGATTAGAAAAAAGGGAATCATGTAGTTGTTTTGAGTTCAGTTAGCACAATCCTAGGTACGAAGCTCAACGTGAAGACCCGTGTGATCACATTTAAAAAATAGCGTTTCCCCAAATTAAATGTAATTTGAAAGAAACGCTGTGACGCTTGTAAGAATAAAACGTGCGATGTAGCGGAAAAGCACCATTTCATTACACAAGTAAGTTACATGAGTTTTTCGTGCTGGTTTGAACGAAATTAAATACGAGTATGCAGATTCCAAACAGCCTTTTCATCTGCAGTATCATGTTCCAGCAACAGACATGAACGCACTTCGCAAAAAGCAAACGACACTTCAAGCGGTGACGTACCTCGGGTTTCCCGCGGCTGGGGACAAACTCAGTTTACTCAGGCACTCCCACCCAGCCCGTTTGTGGCAGCATAAAATAAAAGAAACACTGCAATCTGATGCTTTACTTGCAATTATCTAATTCCAAAGACAAAGTTTTCTTGCTTTTGCTGCTGAAAATTAAACTATTATTTTGTCAAAAAGCTGTTATGATTTGAAAGTGTCACATATTTTAACCTAAAAATATCTAATGCCAGTGACCGTGTGTAAGAAGTTTTGCTAGCAATTTTGTTATCTGAATTTCGATAATCATGTCTGTGAAGAGCTCAGTTAATTAGTGAAATCACATGAAACACAGGTAGTAGCCGAAGTGGCGGTAGGGCAGGGCTCAGTAAAAGTATTGAGGGAAATGCAAACTTATGAATAAATAAAAAAAATTTCACCAATAGGCTTGTTTCTGTTCAGCAACAATGTTGACCTCAAAACACTAACAGAGAGTGTAGAAAACCATTCTGAATGTTGTGGGTGCGTGAATAGCTGCAATAAATTTGTTTCAACTAGACCTTGTTAGCCGTGAAATTCCCTATGATACTGTGATGAAAAGTTAGCTCTCGCCCCCGTTGCTTCCCTTTTGAAAAAAACAGGGGAAGCAATGCCCCCGTAATTCCCCCGCTCTCTGCACATCCCTTAGGCAAACTAACATACTCAACGCTGTTGCTCATTTGCAATTAGAAGTTTGCAAAAATAGCCAGGATTCATTTAAACATCCCACAAATAAAAACCAGCATAATTACCTTCAGAACCATATCCAATCCATTTCAACATGAAGTTTGTGAAACCATCAAAGATCAAATAAGTTCCTAAACATCAGATCTGTTGGCGTAACAACATGCTGTTAAGGTTTATCGCTGCTCTTAGCAAAGCATGCGCAGTTGCATGCACTGCGAATGCTGGATTCCCGTCCCCTGCCTACGCCACTGTTTTTAAGACAGAATCATAAGTTTGCTTCAAGTTATGCATATAGTCAAATACATTGAAGTCAAACTAAGCTACAAAAACTGTCATATTGATATATCCTTCAAAACAAAAACCGTAGTTGCACATGCAGCGAAATATTGAGCCCTGTACCATATTTTTCCAAGCATTCAATTCAGTCATACGCAACTTTACCGGTAGCATTAGCCAATGCTTCGAAGCTACAACTGCTTTAAGTTTGTCGCTGGTGGTGAATTTTTACCGAACTAACGTGGAACCTATCGATCAGGTCAAAAGCAACCTCTTTCCTGATGCTGCTAGCTTACTGCAAACAAATCTTCCAAAATCAGTGCATAGTAGGAAGAGCAGTTACTATCAACGTGTGCTGACGGAAGAGCTCTTGCAAACTTTTTCCTTTGGCCACCACTCATGCCAAAGTAGCGAATAGCGGTAGCAGTAAAATGGTGATAGCCCACTTCCCAATCCTTTATTTTTTTCAAAAAAGAGCGGCGCTCCCAGTAACGCTGCTGGAAAATTAGCTCGCTACTGCCCAGCTATGCTTAAACTTAAAACCAAGAATTTTCGTTGTCTATACATTGCAGTATGCTACCTTCTGCCAAATTCTAGCTCTCTCCTCAAGGAAAAGTTCACCGATTCCTATCCACTCTATTAGAGAGAGAGAGAGAGAGTTTATTGGCGCAAACATTAAACAATTTAATACAAATTAAAGCTAAGGCGCTGGGACACCGAAAAAAAACTGTTGAACAGGTTGTCTCGTCGGGCGCCCCTCGACAGTTTCATAAATTCTTATCGTGGTTTAAAGTTGATGGCCGAATTATTGCGAATTTGATAAGGTTATTGTTTTGAAGAAGTTGCAATCTGCTGGATGATCAACACAGTTGCGCGGGAATGCTGGGTCGCAACCGGTATCTATCGTGGTTTCCTCAGTTCCGCAAGGAGCAGAGCATGGCAGAGAAAGTGTAAACCCAGCTAAAGTGAAACTCTGCCCGGGTTTCCATAACCCTTTCACATCCAAGCAGACAATTGTTGCTCTGTATCAGTTCATAGTTTTTTGCCAAGAAGTCAAATCTCCAACTTCTGCAAAAACCAGCAGCTTGAGGAGGCACGCGCACTGTTGTGTACAAGCTTCACAAGTTGTCCAGAAGCATTTCATGATGGTGACGAAATCCTCCAAGGCGCCGGCCTGCTGCATATGATGGAGAAGAACCTTCTCGGTGGATCGTCCCTGTAAAAGAAACAAAGAGACAGCGGCAGCAAAAAGAAAAACAACAACAACAACAAAAAATGAAACAGCAATAAACAGTCAATTCATGCACGCAAAACACACTAGAATCTAAAACTGATGTTGCACTTACAGTATATACTTTTGTGACCAAATCAATGGTACATTATCGTAAATCCAAGTTGTACATCCCTAACCTTAGCGTCATATCTTGCATCGTATAGGATAATCAACCGCTATATTCATTAACCAGTTTGTCTTTTAACTGCCTCTTGAAGGCAGGTAGAGAAATATCATACAAGGAAGGATCAATGGAGTCTCAGATTTTTGGGCCAAGGTGTTTCAGAGATCTTTTGGCTTTGGCTGTCGAAGGCTTTTGGCAAATATATCCACCTCGTGTGGCAGCACGTGTTGCATGGGAGTGGGCCTGACTTACGGGAGTAAACAATTGATCGAAATTGACAGGAATTCTACCCCAGTGCAACCTATGCATCAACTCGCCTATTTCAAGAATGTATATATCATCAATTTTAAGTAAATTTAACTTTTTATACAATGGTGAGACTCTTCACTTATAAGAGTTATAGGTCATTGCTCTTAATACTTTGTTATGTAAAACATTCAGTCGCTTCAAAGCTGTTTTTCCAGCTCCACCCCAGACACCAATTGCATATTGGAGATGACTATAAGTTAAACTGTAGTAAACTGATCTCAATGCA
>Ga0210059_1012359_pt1 | contig 12908 bp, 7 predicted proteins | sample Ectturendosymbi2_FD_188042 | JGI IMG/M metagenome (GOLD analysis project Ga0210059, IMG submission 188042) | Ecteinascidia turbinata endosymbiont from Florida, USA - Sample 2 (SPAdes) (version 2) | ecosystem: Host-associated > Tunicates > Ascidians > Unclassified | place: Key West, Florida...
AAATTTTTCGAACTTGACATCCTGCTTGGTTTCTTTATATCCAATATCAGTATTCAGCAGCAAGTTGCATATTGTTTTATACAGTATTAAGTTAGGTTATTACACACATTATTACAACACTATCCCCCTGTCTTATTCAAATAGAATGTCCATCGTATTTCGTAATAAACTCAATTTTCTATCCAAGGCCTACTGTAATTCGTTATTTGCACGAAAATAATGTTTATCTTGATGTTGATTTCTGTTTCGCTTTCATCGAAAGTTTTTAACTTAAATCTAAATTACTGCGGAACATAGCGCAAAATCGCGTGTTGTTGCAACAACGCGAGTTTTACGTGCTGCAACAATGTGCTGCTTTAATGGCGTTCGGTGACCTTTCTGGTAGGGCGTTCACTGATGCTTGAATATTTTTACTTGGTGTGCGCTTTTTGTGACGTCACTCTGTGACTTTTTATTTACATTTCCAAACCAGCATTTTGTTCGAGTTTAATTACATAACATGTATTGTGTATTGTGTAACGTGTATAGAATGCATGAGGGAGTTGGAGGCTGCGAAGGACCAAAGGTCATCTAGGCTTCAGACCTCCCAAGAACGAAGCTGCTTATAGTGGAAAGGGAGCAGTGTGTAATAGCTAGTAAAAGTCTTTTGCTCTGGGTATAAAATGTAATATGTGCAAAGCGGTTATATGGCAAATTGAAGTGACGTTCGTTGCAGGCAAAGACAAGCCACCAGAAGAAAACGGTTCAATGTTCGTTGCGAATATTGAACTTCGTTGCGAACATGTTCAATATTCGTTGAGAAGTTGCGATGTTTCAACTTATCCCACGTTCAAACTCAACTAACCTCGCCAATTTCTGCAACAAATCAGTACCTAAACTTTGTAAAACTTTTTCTCTCCTCTCATTGCAGTGTTACCAGGTTTGCCAGATTGTCATGAGAAAAAACCACATCAACCGTTAAAAAAAGCCAGAAAACACCAAAAAAGCCAAATGCAAGATAAATACAGAACGACACTTTTAAACACCCATACAGGTTGCACAGCACTGTTAACAAACAATATATATATGACGAATAAAGCTCACTCAATAAATAAAATTTGGGTCTTGCTAAGGAGTAAGCTGAAACAGCTAAACTAAGAATTTTAAAATTCTAATGCAGGGTTTCCAATAAAAATGTTTCATTTTGTGTCCAGAAACTGTGTCCAGTGAACTGCAAAAATTATCTTTGAATCTGCCAAACCGAAATAAAAATTAAGTTGGTCAAAATAAACCAAAAAAAGCTTCATTGGTCCTTTGTTAAAAAACAACAAAAGTGTTTGAAAAAGACCAAAAATAACAAAGCCAAACTGGCAACACTGGTGTTACAGTGGTGGTGGTACTGTCTACTGAGTAACTTTATGCCCACGAGCAAACCCGGTTTTCCATCAAAGTGGTGCGTTCACCAGGGCCTGTGAACGCCGTGCCAATGCAAAACTCCATGCTGCTGCGCTCCTCCTTTTTTCATTTCAGCCAAGGCGTTCACCTAGATAAGGCGAATGCCTAATTGCGATGATTCGAACTCGTTGAAACCGGTCAGGCGCGTAATCCAAGCGTTGTTCGACCATGACAAAAGCATTTATATCAAGGCAGGGTTTTCGTTGAATATGAAAAAACATAATCGAGGAAAATCGAAGGACAATCTTCATTTGTTATTAAGAGTGTTTGAAAATATGTTCAGCGCAAGCCTTGTGGAGGTCAGTGAACGACTTGCATGAAAAAAGTTATTGTGCCAATTTGCAAAAATACGAATGGTGACATAAGTACCGCTGGTGATTACAAACCTATTTTTCTAGCAACAAGTATCTCCAAACTGTTTGAGCATTATATTTTGCCCTGCTTTGCACCATTTATTACCGACAGCTTGGCTTCAAGCTATAAAATGGGATGATTGACATGTGTGTATTTTTACTCAAGCAGATTGCAACACGTGAACACAGGCAACCCATTGTTCTCAGCATTGTGGATGCCTCTAAGGTAAGGCGTTTGACAGAACTAACCACAATCTCTTGTTTACAAAACTTCAGTATACGCATTTGCGTAGTAACACTGCTGGTGAGTTGGTATAGGAACCAGACAATGCAAGCGGAGCACTTGCCTTTGAGGCGCCTTCAACAAAATAAAAACAAAATTTATGGGGGCAAAAAGCTTTTTTGGGAGGCACTGCCAAGGTGTACGGGAAGGCATTTTACTGGGGGGAGGAAAAAATTTGCCCTGAAAATAACGATTTGCCCTGAAACTAACTTTTTTAGTTAAATCCGAATGGGGCCTGAAACCTCCTGTAAATCTGTTCTATACAGTTGAATTCGTTTGTAACAGAATGATCATTTTCTGGATACTAGATGTCATGGTAATAATTGCGAATAGCCTATCACAAATCTGGAAAGAAACAACGAACGTTTGTAACATTTAAACATTTGCATGCTTGTTTCAGACTGCCACTTTTCCCGCAGCAGTGATTCCTAGTGCATCAACTGAAAACACCATCATTGACAGACAAAAAAATTTGGTTAATATCTGAACAAATTCGGATTGTCCGAATGGGGCCGGAAACCTCTGCCAAATCTGTTTTATAATTACCTTGCATGTTAATTGTTTGGACAAAAAATTGATAGATTATGAAACACTTTCCAAGCATTTTATAAAAGTATTGTCATTTGTACCACTTGTCCATGTTATACAAGCAGCCACCAGGGTTGGTCCAAATTACACACTGCTTTCACAAAACAAACTTCAAAATTCTCCTACCTCAGCCAGTCAGCTACAATTTGATGTTAAGATCAATGCTGCAACAGATAAGTGAAGATTTCTCCAAAAAGCACGAAAAACCTGGCATTAAAACTCCTGATAATAAAAAAATTTATCACCTTAACACTTAATTGCACCTCTACCCAGCGCAAACTCGAAAACGAACAAAGGAAGAGTTACCGAATTCTTACTTTAAGCTGTTGACCTACCGACATTCGATTGTTTGATTTTTACAGAAAACGAGGGCTTGGTCCAGTTTACAGTCATTATAACCAGTCACGACTTTGGTCCACATTACACACTACACTAACCCAAACTACACGGATCACCCCCAAGTGAATATACCCTGAATACACTGTATTGAAAAATGTTTCACCATTCAGGATTTTTGCGCAACTTGTGCTTGCCCTGAAAAACGGAGTGTGCCCTGATATCACTGTATGGAATATATACTGTATTTTTAATCATTCAGAATTTTTGAGCAACTTGCGCTTGCCTTGAAAACAGAGTTTGCCCTGAAAATGTTCAAGCCGGTGGAACGGCAGTCCCCGCCACCGCCTCGTACGCCTATGGGCACTGCACCATGAATGACCCCCGTTGCTATGGGCCTGGTGAGCAATATGGTTATGAATCACCTACTGATTGCTGATGATATGCTCTATATGTGTTTGGTCTCAGTATCAGTGATCTTCAACGCTTTTTAAATATGTGATTATGCTGTGAACAAGAAATTGTTTGCAACTGCAACAAGACAGTTGGTGTAGCTTTTTCCTCTAAAAAGTATGAACAGTCTCCAACACCAGTTGTGTCCCTGAATGGTGTAGGCGTGAAGTTCGCTGAGCAAGTCCAATATCTGGATGTATTACTTTATGCCTCACTGACGGATTGCAATGACACTAAGAGCAAATGAAATCACTCCTTTGTGCAGCAAACAATCTCAGAGACACCTTCGCTCTGTGCTCTACTGCAGTTAAAACACTCTGTTTCACGCGTATTGCATGCCAGTGTATGCCTGTCAACTGTGGTCAGGGGCGGATCCAGGGGGGGGGGCGATCTCCCCCCTAAAACCTACAAAAGTAACTTCTTCACCATGATTTTGTACAGTTAGGAAAAAACAGCATTCGCGATATAAAGCCATGTTGCCGTCTGTTGTTTGGCACAGCAGTGTTATAAAGTATACTTCATGCCTCTTGCAGTAGTGAACCCGTAGTGAGACTTGATTGCTAAATATCACTGAAATCGCCCCCCCCCCAAAACGCACTGGCTGGATCCGCCCTTGACTGTGGTACAAGAACACATAGTCTAGAAGTAAACGCCTCCGCGTCGCCTGCAACAATGCTTACCAAATTTTGCATAAAATCCCCAAAAACGTAAGTGTTCTCCTACGTCAAGTTACCTGCTTCGTCACGACATTTGATGCCTTGATTAGAAACAACCTGTTTGGCTTTGTTCGATGATGTGCATCGTCATCCAACTCTTTCATTCGCTTACGTCGTTTGTCTCGCGCTTTTTCAAAACTTCCTTTTTTCTCTCACTATCTAACAGACGAGGCAGGAGTCATTTTTAGACTCCGACTCCGCTGCTGTTCCAAGATTTTTGAATCCGGATCGGGGTTCGGAAAATTTGCAAATTTGAGAATCCGACTCCTGTTCAGACTCCGGCTACCATCAATCCAACCGAAATTTACCCATGTTTTTACTTAAATGATCACGCAAACTCCTGGTACCACCGAAATTGAAAAGTGACTCCGGATCAGGTTTTTCACAAATTTTTGACTCCGGCTCCGAATGAAAAAAGCAGAATCCTGCCGGAGTCGACTCCGGATCCATGGCCACCTCTGCTATCTAACGCTTTAGTATGCCGATGTTCGAAAGGAATAGATGTTATTGGTACTGTGCTTCAGTGCTTGTTTCTATTCAGTATTGAATGATTGTACCAACAAACACCTACCTTGTGATTCGTAGTGATTATATTTTATACTTTTGTGTTCGTTTGGCTGTCCTGTGATATGGACCATGTGTGTGAACGAAACACGTGAATAAATAAAATTTACGACGTTATGTACTGCTCAGGTGAAGTAGGGTATTCGAGGAATCGTCCCGCCATGCTGTGCCTTCATAGCTCTGCAAAGATTCTGACTGCACTTATCAATATCCAAGTTTCAAAGCACAACAGAGGTAAAATGAGAGCAGTCGAATCTGCTCGCAAAGCATTACAGTTCAGGAGATCGATTTAGAGTCAAGTACGCATTTTCAATCTTTATTTAAATAGAATGCACTGCTCATGTATTATAAAAGAGCCAACGTTTTAAGTTAGGAGCTATTCTCCACGCAACATCAAAAGCTACAGAAAAAAAAAACGCGGGGCGGGTTCAACACACGTAAGTAGATTTGCTCAAAGTGCTCAGAAAAAAGACAGAAATATGACTAAATTGTATTAAAATATCCAGGATAATAATTAAACTGTTGCCCCCCAAAGCGATAACTACCCAATTTTCTAAATAATGCTTTTTCTAATTTCTCACCCTACTACAAACAAACAGAACTTTTTGTCATCCTTTTGCCAGACTGTCATCTACAATGATAAGCCTATATTCGCCACAGAACAATATGAAGACAAACATACATTTCTTGTATCCGTTTATTTTTTTGTGTAGACATTGATAAATCATAATAATATGCAAGATGCGTGGCACGTTTTGATGACGCACAAAAAAGTTTCAAACTTCCGTTGGAACCAAACGTTGTCCGAAGCAAAACACACGCCTGACACCAACGCGATCTTTTCCGATTTGAGTTGTGATTTTAACATAACCTATTAAAAAGATAGGGTCTTTCATCAACTGTCTGTAAAACCTCGCAAAACGTGAGCTTTAAGCGGATTAATTTCTTGCAGAACAATGCTTTGATTCACTTTCCTTAGTGACATGTTTGGATTATCAAACAACCTAATTAAGATATACTCAATTCTTATTTACAACAACTAAATTCCCATCTTTTGTACATTTTTGTATAATATGTTTGGTCTTTTATCAGATAATTTTTCTAGTTAGGATTATTATTTCGCATCCAACATTCACATTCATAAACCCCTTTTGAGTTCTGAATCACAGAGATTGATCTTCACAGTATATTTATCAGCATGACAGCAGAATTTTCCAAACATACTGCCGTTGGGTCACAGCATGTACTAGAAGATAGGTCGTGCACAGCTGGTTTTGATTTAGCTTTACGTCACTTACTGTATAAATCTGAACTTCACAATGGGCTTCAAACAAAGGTGCTGCACAGTATGATCTTCACTACGGATATGACCACTTCCAGCACTAGCGTACGGAGGGGTTGGGCCACTGTGCCATGGCCACCCCCCTCAGACCCTAAAATTAAAAAAATATATAAACAGTATTCGGCAGTGGCGTAACTAAGGGGGGGCGAGGGCCTCAATTTAAAATAAACTGACTTTGTTTTCTGGTCACTGATATACGCACTACGCAAATTTTTTTATGGCTACTGTACGTTTCCTCTGCTTGATTTTCATTTTACGATTTTATTCTTTCACTGACAAAGTTGCTTCACACGTGGCTGTCAAGTAACTCAACACAGGTAACAATGAACACCAGAAAAAAGCTTCGGCTGGCGTGAGATTTGAGCCCGCAAACTTCAATGAGCGCCTTCGATAAGCGATACATGCCTAAACTTATAACATCCAAGCACGCATATAGGTTTATTTCATAAGCCTCAGACAACGAAAGTTCAGTTTTTTTCTCACCGGCTAATAAGTCTCGTAAAAGCATTATACTAAACTTGCTTCCAGGATGCACAAAAATGCGTATTTTTAGGTGTAATTTCACAACATTTTCCTGGGGGCATGCCCCCGGACTCCTTCCCCTAAAGTTGATTTGTGACGTCAGACGATTGTGACGAAACTTTGGCCCCCTCGAAAATTTTCTGCGTACGCCACCGATTTCCAGCAAATTAGGTTTTCTAAAAGTATACAACATGACATCAAAAGGTTTGCGAATATTATCAATGTTCAAATTTGTAGCAAGGCAAAAACGCAAATATGGTTGTGTGTATGATAGTGAGACGCTTACTCGAAAGATGGCCTCAAAGCAGACATTATCAAACCGCAATGGCCGGCGTAGCCAGGGGGGCCATGCTCTCCGTAATTTATAAAATATCTTGTTGTTTCGTGTTTCGAGAGGCGGTGTCCCAAACCAAATCCTGTTGCTCGATTCAAGTCAAAATATTTGTCCATTCCCAAAATTTTAAACTGGCTACGCCACTGTACAAGATGCCTTTCTTTTTGGTTTGACGAATTTTTTCGTAATGGAATTGATGATAAGTTGCACAGAAGTCAGACTCAAACGCACCTCCTGTCAGGAATGTATTAATTTCTAAACGTGCAGCTAAATCGACGACGCTAGCTCCTCACTCGCCTACGTGGATGGGAAAGAAAATATGCACATGAAAGAGCGGGTGAATACTACAACAAGTTCCGCGTCAAACAACTCCCGCTTCCAGTTCTGCACTCAGATCACGTGATTCTTTGTTCTTCATCTTCCACAATCATTCAGGCATCGGCTTTACGTTATTTATGTTCGTGACCTTGCGCCTTGGTAAGGCGAACGTACAAAGTAGTCGAATCAAGAACTCCACGAGCTCCACGATGGTCGCTGCGCTGCATATAAAAAACCGGATAGTTAAGCGTTAAGACAGCTAGGTTTGAGAGAAGCTCGTCAAAGCGTTTGCTCAAAACGTCAAACCAATCATTTGGTTAGAATAAAAAAATGCAATGAAATCAACCACAATCATTAAGCCGTTTTCCAGGCGATGCGTTGCAAACAGTTACAAAAACCGTGTGTTTCAGAAAAACTTGGCTAGTATAAGCCACGTACGGCAGAATAGATCATCATTAGCCTTCATTAAATCTTTTCCGATGACAAGAAAAATGTCTGCCTCCAATCAAACACGTCGCTAGTCCAAGTGTCCGAAGAATCTGATTAGAGCTAATCAAAACGTAGAAATTTTATACCAATTTTAAACCTTAAATAGGCACAATAAATGAATTGTAATCAATTTTCTTTGGGGTCTTAATTTCAGAAAATAAAAATATGACTTGCTTCCAAAATGGATGACAATGCTTGCTTAAATATACCCTGCAAGGAATTGAAAATTTGTGATGAATTTAAAGGCAAAAAGCAGAGGTTTGTAAAAAGATAATTATCTGTTTTGGTTCTAAAGTCAGCACTGCAGAATAATTGTCCAGGCATATTTATAGGGGAGATGAGTTATTCCAAAAAAAATTTGTGTGTGACCGTGAACCAGATACTTCATTTTCCTCAATTCAGCTTGAAGAAAGATCTTTTCAAAAATACGCTACAGACAAAATTACATCAAACAAATATACTATTTTCAGAAAAAAAAGCAATATACAAGAGAGTAACACAAACATATTTCTACTATTTAGATGATAGCATTTAGCGTAAGGCAAAAGCATGGAATTTGTTGCCTTCTGAGGGCGCCGCTCTATCGTCTAAGAAGTGATACCATGTTTCACTCAGTGGACACGGATCGAACATTCAACCTTTCGTTTGAGAGACAGAAACTCCACCACTGAGCTATCGTCATATCGACTTTCAGTATTGATTGAATATTTGCCATCAATTTCACTTGTATCGCTCTAATTCCTGACCAAACACTTTTCACTGCGAGTCTGGCATTCCTCACAGTAAGAACAGTATATTAAAAGTATAAAAGTACCTCTGATAAAAGCAAAGTTAAAAAACACCAGTAGGCTAGCGCCAATGTGTATCGCAATGAAAGACTAGCACTGATTGGTGCACGTAGAGAGAGAGGCATCTTGAATAAGTATCAATGAATTGACAAAAGCTTGTGCCGGAAAAGTTGTACAAATATTTGTGACATACTGTTTTACCCTAAGACAAATTTTTTTCCGGTTTGGGACAATTTCACCGATTTCCCCAAACTGAAAAAATTTCTACCAACCTGATACCCAAAAGAAGACCACCGGCTCCTCCAATATCGCACAATAGTTTTTCTATATCGTATAGCTCCTTCTGCTTCACGTGAGTGTAACTCAGTTCTTCGTAGTATATACTTAACTGAATCATGTGTCTGCAAAAATAGCAGTGATAAATGTCGTTATTTTAATGAGGGCCTATAGACTTAATCACAAATTGTCAATAATGTTTGACGTTTTTTCAGTTTTTAATTTCAACCTGAAAATGAGAAGATATGCTGGACCAGAGCAACTGGCAGTTTAGTGCCTTAACTGTAACTTCATACACCAGACAAGAAACGGATTTATAAGTTTTGTCTTTAAACCAAACAATAACAATGGCATACTCCAACACCAAAAGAATATGAAGACAAAAGCAAATTGATACCTCAAAAACGTAAACAGGTTAAACTATTTAAATTCATAATAGGCATAATAAGTTTTATTAACTTGGCGTCTTTTGATGGCGTGATTCGTTTCAATTGCTCCAACCAGGCATCGGAGGGTGCTGCATTTGAGACGTATACATTGTACGTCGTGTATGAACAGCCTTGGGGGCATCTACAAGTGGTAACATCAAAAAGCCCTGAAAAAAAATTTGACTTATTGCAGTACAGATAAAAATGACGATGACCCAGTTTTTGTGAAGTATTGTAGATCTGAAAGACTTGTTGCTACTTCAGAGAGAGAGAGAGAGAGTTTATTGGCACAAACATTAAACAATTTCATGCAAAAATAAAATTAAGGCGCTGGGACACCGGAAAAAACCTGCAAAACAGGTTGTCTCGTCGGGCGCCCCTCGAAAGTTTCATAAATTTCTATCGTGGTTTAAAGTTGCTGGCCGAATTAGTGCGAATTTAATAAGGTTGTAGTTTTGAAGAGGTTGCAGTCTGCTGGATGATCAACACAGTTGCGCGGGAGTGCTAGGTCGCAACCGGTATCTATCGTTGTTTGCTGAGTTCCGCAAGGAGCTGAGCGTGGCAGAGAAAGTGCAAACCCAGCTGAAATGAAACTCTGCCCGGGTTTTCATAACCCTTTCGCATCCAAGCAGACGACTGTTGCTCTGTAGCAGTTCATATTTTTGTGCCAAGAGGAAGTCAATTATCCCACTTCTGCAAAAACCAGCCGCTTGAGGAGCCATGCGCACTGTGGTGTACAAAGCTTCACAAGTTGTGCAGAAGCATTTCATGATGGTGAAGAAACTCCAAGGCGCCGGGCTGCTGCATGTGATGTAGAACAACCTTCTTGGCGCATTTTCCCTGCAAAAGAAAGAGTAAACGGCAACAAATACAACGGAAAACGAGACAGCAATAAACAGTCAATTCATACAAACAAAAACACAATAGAATCTAATACTAATGTTGCACTCACAGTATATACCTGTATAGCTAATATCAATGGCACATTACAAACAAGCAAAGATCGGAAAATCCCAGGTGTACAGCCCTAACCTTAGCGTAGTTTCATAATATCGCATAGGATAATCAATCACTGTATCCATTAACGTTTTAACTGCCTTTTGAAGGCAGGTGGTGAAAAATCATATAAAGGAGGATCAATGGAGTCCCAGATTTTTGGGCCAAGGTGTTATAGAGATCTTTTGCCTTTGACTGTCGAAGCCAGTTTGCCAAATGTAATGTATCCACCTCGTGTGGCAGCACGGGTTGCATGGGAGTGGGCCTGATTTACAGAAGTAAACAAATGATCGAAATTAACAGGTAAATTCTACCCCAGTGCAAATTATGCATGAACTTACCTATTTAAAAGGATGTATCTATCATTAATTTTAAGAAGGTTTAAGTTTTTATACAATGGTGAAACTCTCGACTTGTAAGAGCTATAGGTCATTGCTCTTGATACTTTGTTATGCAAAACATTCAGCCGGTTCAAAGCTGTTTTTCCAGCTCCACCCCAGACACCAATTGCATATTGGAGATGACTTTAAACTGTAGTAAACTGATCTCAGTACATAATTACTTGGTTGATCTCAAAGCATTATTAAAGCAGTGGTTCCCAACCGGGGTGCCGCGGCACCCTGGGGTGCCATTTGCAATACCCAGGGGTGCCGCTAACTAATACGTTTTTTATTATATCATTGAAAAGCTATTTTCAAAATGTCGCCAAAACTCAATCCAAATTGCTATGGGTTCGCCACTAGGCGCCGGAAATTATATTTCTGTTTTGTAGGGTGCCGCAAGCCTAAAAAGGTTGGGAACCACTGCTATAAAGCATTGCAACACTTCGGGAGAGTTTTATTTCAAGGTTATGTATGTGGTCTGTCCAGGAAAGATGTTGGTCGATATACATCCCAAGATACTTGGTGCAAGTTGTGTGTTTTATTTTATTGTCATTGATTTTTACATTAAAATTACAAGATTGGCTTAAGTTGCTGTTGAGAAGCATATATGTAGTTTTTGAGTAATTTAAAGACAACTTACTATATCTCATCCATTCATCAACTTTTTGCAGTTCATTATTCACTCCATTTTGCAGGTTGGCGGAATCGGCACAGGCTATTGTCAACAATGTGTCATCAGCAAAGAGTGTAGGAGTTAAGTTTGATGCTTGTGGGAGGTCATTCACATATAAGAAAAATAACAGGGGCCCTAGCGATGAACCCTTGAGGACCCCTAGACTTACCCCCTGGGTAGTTGACCTATACCCCCCAACAACAGTATACTGCTGTCTGTCTTGCAAATAACTAGTAAGAAGTTTGTATGGTAATCCTCTAATCCCATAAAAATGTTCCAACTTCCATAAAAGCATCTCATGATCAAGGGTATCAAAGGCCTTAGACAAATCACAGAATACAGCACAAGTAGTAAGCCCTTTCTCTGTGTTTTGCAGAAAGTTTTCATGTATGTCATATATAGCCAAGGATGTTGACAATCCACTTCTAAAACCATACTGGTGTTCAGAAAGCATATTGTGTTGTTCAATATGGGAATACAGGCGACTATAAAGTAATTTTTCAAATATTTTGTTTATGGGTGAGGGAAGTGATATTGGCCTGTAGTTGTTGCAAAGGTCTTTTTGCCCCCCTTTGTGAATAGTAACTACTTGTGCACATTTTAAACTTTTGGGGTAGGTACCCTTTCGTATGCAAAGGTTAAAGATTTGGGCTAGAAATGGGGATAAGGCACTTTTACACAATTTTAGTATACGTATTGGGATGCCATTCATTCTAACACTCTTGCACTCTAACAGCCTGTTGATGACAGCTTCAGCCTCTTCAGGAAGTTTCATGCAATACAAAAGATTGATCTGGGCCATTATAGGCTACAGGATATTTATTGCTGAGGGGAGGTGGTACGCTGTTTGCAATGTGCTTTCCCACTGTCACAAAGTAGTCATTAATTATATCAGCCATTTTTTCTGGATTTCCTGTGTGTTGTGAATTTATGGGATTAAGTAATTTGTTTGGATAAGAATGGGTTTTGACTTGGGATTTGGTTAAGGTATTAATTAGTTTCCACACTTTTGCAAAGTCATTTCCACATCCAAGAAACTGAGATTGATAATATATTCTTTTGCTGATTTCTAGTTGGTGATTTACCTTATTCCTTATTTATTTGTATCTTTTATGTTCTTGCTCATTACCAAATTTACAACGAATTAGTGCTCTATACAACTTATTTTTGGTTTTGTTTAATTTGTAAAGGTCTGATGTTATCCAAGGTTTTTGAGCTAATCTCCTTTGAGTTCTAGACATTTTTTTAATGGTGCATGGTCATCAAGGACCTTTTCAATTGCACCAATTGCATCATCCAAGGCTGCTGCTGGGTTGTTTGAATTGATAATCATACCATTTAGTGTTTCCTTTATTTCATCCATAAACTCTTCTACATTAAAAGTAGAAAAATCATGCTTAAACTGGGCTTTTGTATCTACCTTTTCAACATGAGCTGATTTGATCGAGACAAAAATAGGAAGATGGTCAGAAAGGTCATTGATTAATATTCCAGGGGTTACTTTATATAATGACAAGGTAGTATAAATATGATCAATTAAGGTAGAGCTACTTGGGGTTATTCTAGTAGGTTTGGTTATAAGTTGTAAACAGTTGTAACTTTTGTATGCATTAACATAGTTTCTTACTTGGG
>Ga0210059_1012360_pt1 | contig 12908 bp, 4 predicted proteins | sample Ectturendosymbi2_FD_188042 | JGI IMG/M metagenome (GOLD analysis project Ga0210059, IMG submission 188042) | Ecteinascidia turbinata endosymbiont from Florida, USA - Sample 2 (SPAdes) (version 2) | ecosystem: Host-associated > Tunicates > Ascidians > Unclassified | place: Key West, Florida...
TTACATATGGGTGCAGTTCTTTGCCCACATCCCGTTTGTGGTGAACCAAGCATTCAACGTCACACCAAGAGGTGGCAACAAACCATTCACTGCAAAATTTTTGCACAAACTGGATTTTTGCTGGAGAAGGTTCAACTAAAGCGGATGATGTCTCATTTGCAGCAATTATTTACATTGCATTGGGACAGGCAACTTAGGCGTAGGCTAATAATGATTACAGCACACACCAGCAAGGCGCCAGATGGATTTTTCCATGGGTTGGGGAAATAATGGTTTTTCCATGGAGTGGCCGAAAAAAAATTTCCAGGGGGCCAACAGTGGTGAAATTTGATTTCATCAACTCAAAACTTAGAGAAAGGCATTTTTTGACTATACAAATATCAAATTACAACATCCACGGGGTAAGCCCCCCATCCCCACTCATGCATACTAGTACACTATAAAACCAAATAGATAGAATCAACTTTTTTAACATCAAGATATGTTCTGCATTTGGGGACATTAGAAACAATCTGTAGAGTAACTTCAATTTAAGTCTTTCCAACACCGCTACCCAACCATAGAGTATCGCAAGAGCAGCTTTTCTTTTCTCATGTTCACAATCCTTAAAATTTAACAACCAGTTCTCGCAGACTCGCACAGTCCATTCTAGATTTGGCTAAGTGACAGTTTTCTTGACGACACAACCCTAATGATTTTTTGGTTAGTGCCCTTGCAACCCCTAATCACAAACAAACCCCACATAAAAACCGCTGCAGACTGAATTCATCCAATTTCAGCAACACTATATCCAAGACCTGGTTCGGTTGCATCTGACCGTAGAGAGTAGACTAATTTAGATACAATACAACAGATAGACAAGATCCTGGGATTGAAATTTGAATCACAATCTGATTACCATATTTGATGGAAATGCGTCACCACACTGACTGTTCCCAATTTTATCTCACAAAACGCAATTTCCCTAAAAAATCTCTAAATACCTCAATTCCCCAACTTTTTACCCAAACGTTGCGGAAATTCCCAATCTAGGGACAAATTCCCCAAAAGTGGGATCCCTGCCGCTATCTGCCTACACGCCTGCCAACTGCCAGAGGTGTACGGAATCTGAAATTTTTTACTCCGACTCTGCTCCTGCTTCGGCGGAATATACTCCGCTCCGACTCCAAAACATGTTAAAGTTTAGGACTATGACTCCTGCTTCAACTCCAAAGTGAATTATTTAAAGGCATTGGCTATAGGTACGCCTGTGGATCTTCAAATTTGAAAACTTATTCATACGCCACCTGTGACGTAACAGTAACGCACGACGAGAGTGCAGTAGGCTTGGTAGAAACGAAGTAAACATAAAAGATGAACACTAAACCTAATCTTAACCAAAACTCTAACCCTAACCTAATGCAAAGCTAACCCTAACCTAACCCTAAGTTAAGGCTAACCTAACCTAATGCCAACCTATCCCTAACCCTAAGCTTATCTAACCCTAACCAAATGCTAACCTAACACTAACCCGTAAAGGTAACACCTAAGCTTGAAAAAAGTAAAGTTGGCAAGGTGAGAGTCAAACCGAAAACCAGTCCATTGGCATAACAGCCGTAACGCCTTACCACTACACCACGAGAACCACGCCGTATGAATGACAAACTGGCCGTTTTATTTGAATTGTTTCAGGCCAGACGTATCTGTAGTCACCTCCTTATCTAAACTTTTGGCAGTGTCTAAACGACCGTATCCGGTTTACACATCAAAAAGCTGGGTTTACACGTAAATTTAGTTACGCGCAGAAACGAAGCGGCTGCGGCAGGTGCTCCGTTTGCCCGTTTACACCAGGGTTGCCAGGTCCAAGTGAATAAAAAATGCCAAACCACTTCAAAAAATGCCAAACAAGCTGAAATAGGCTGAATGCTATTACCAGATGAATAATTTGGCAATAACACAGTGGTGATCATGAACAAGGCACTAATTAAAGCATATAAAGCAACAAACAACTATTGTGTACTTCAAACAGAATTTAAGTCAAGCAGAATTTAAGTTTGAAACACTCAAACAGAAAATCAAACATAATTTAAGTTAGAAACACTCTTACTCCTGTTTTACCCTTTGATATACAAGGTTTTGTCCCTGAAGCCAAAGCTAGAACAAAATATGTTACCATTTACTTTTGCTTAAATGCTTAATACAAAATAGGCTACCTAGGAATGCCAGAAACAATAGATCACAGTTCATGAAAATACACATGCACCATCATGCTACAATTTCCAATCATTTGGATTCTTGAAACCAAGCCTTACACATGTCATAATTCCACACAATATCTACTACTGTACAAAAAGAAAATCTATCAAATCTGGCTGTTCTGGTATACACTTATATCAAAATCTGCTACATTCACATTAACTTACGTGTTTTCAACTGAGGAAATCTGCTGGGTTAGGTTAGGGCTTCGGTTAGGGTTAAGGTTAGGGTTAGGTTTATGGTTTATCTTTTACATTTACTTCGTTTCTAACAAGCCTACTGCACTCTCGTCATGCGTTACTGTCATGTTACAGAAGGCGGTCGAATAAGGATTCAAATTGAAACTTTAAATTGAATTAAAGGTCCGCAGGCGGTTCTATAGCCACTGCCAAAAATAAAAGGTCTACTTGAATGCTTAATATAGGCTTGCCAGATTTCTCATGCTTGAAAATTTTCACATTTCAATGTTTTAAATCAGTCACACCTTTTGTTGTCCAAGAATGATATCCACCAACTACTGCCGTAGATCTTCAAACGCCAACCCTAGTGTTGCAGTTGACTGCATCACGTTGAACTACTGAGGCAAACACAAGAGAAAGATGGCAATTCGGGGCATTAAACTAACGGGAAAGCAACCAGCAGCAATAGAGCTCCCTCACTGAGTTCACTCTACTACTACTTGGTTGCACTATCATTATATAGGGATAAGTGAACTACGATAATTCGCTTGTGGTGACTATCACAGTCACTTGTTACTCATGGGCACCATCTAGCGGTGACCATTTATTTACATGTGGCGCCATCTGCCGACCGCTACACTAGTCAGCTCATCAGCTTAGCCTAGTTATGCAAGCTGCACTGGTGCAGATAAATGAAGGGCTGTATTTTCGCAGCCCGAGATTGGCGACCAGATTTGAATCCGATGCTGCCAATATCACCAAAGTACTAGTAAAAGCATTGTTAAACTTAATTATAAAATTCGATATGCAAGAAAATCAGGTAGTAAAAGCAGTCAAGATCATATTTCCTCCGTTTTTTCTTTAAAAACTCAACGTCAAAATAACAAAAATGCTTTGCGATAGGCGGATATACCCAGTGGTGGGTTTAGGGTTGGGGGGGACCGAGGCAAGAATAAAAAGGGGCCCTCTGATGACGTCATCATATTCAGCCAAGCGTGATAGACACTTTTGATCAGGCCTAAGATATGGCCAACTAAGGACACGTTCCTGAGGCTATGGCATGACTTACATAGAAAAAAGAGAAAATGCAGTAAGGGTGTTCATGACACACAACTTTGAAAACACTGAAAGTTGGGAAGACAAGCCTGGCAACACATAAAAGTTAGGCAATGGCAAGTTGGCATCATCCCCACTTCTTAATTTTGGCGCCCCATTTCTCCGCATTCGCCCTCAATAAACTACAAAGTTCACCCTTTTGAACACTAAGATAAGCTAACCTAACCCTAAGCTAAGGTAACACTAACCCTAACCTAACCCTAACCCAACACTAAGTCGTAAACGTAAAATGTAAGCTTGAAAAAAAAAGTAAAGGAAAAAAAAGGAAAGTCGAAAGAAAAAAAAACAAAACAAAAAAGTCGGCATGGTGAGATTCAAACCGAAAACCTAAAGCGTAAAAGGCATAGCACACAACTAATACACTATATGATCCACATGGTTTGAATGACAAAGTGACCCTTTTATTTGATTTGCGTCAGGACAGGCGCATGAATAGTCACTTCCTTTATTTTTTGATAAGGTGAGCATTGCAGCTGTACTGTAATTGATTCAGGATACAAATTTTTACTGGAAAAGCATAGCAACCAAGTTAAAAAAACAGATATTTTGTGTAAAACATAAACTGTTTGAAATTTTTTGGAAAATTTCAACTTCATTTGAAAGAACATGATTAAAGTACCAGCTCAAAAAAGTGGCTCCAGCCTTGGTCTGCTGAGATCACACCCTTTGAACAAAATGCTAAGCTTTGTTTTGTTAGCTATAACACCTTAGTAGTCGAGCGGAATGTTTCAAGTTTAGAAGTGAGTGGTATGGAGTTCGAATCTCGCCTTTGCAGCTTTGGTGGCAGTGGTTATGCGTCATACTTTTGATGGGACCGGCTTAATTCTTTTGTGTTCGTGTTTACACTTTAGGCTTTGGGTTTGGTTTCATCAAACTGAAGTGGATCTTTTCTATGTATCAGTAAGGACAACTGAAACTTACGGGTTTGATAAGATTAGGACTGCTGGAGTGACTGGAAACGCCACTAATTATAAGAACCGCCAGGGCGACAATCCTATATGTTCAACCAGAGATGAAATTTTGCAGCCCTCCCGGCTATTTTCACCACGAGCCGCCACTGGTTAGAACTGATATCGGTCTGTAATTAGTAGGAATTTCCTTATCTCCCGACTTAAAAATTGGTACTACTTTAGCGATTTTTAGATTGTTCGGAAAGACACCGTCGCATATGCTTTCGTTTATAACATTTGATAGAAACGGTGGCAGTAAGTATTTTGACAATTTCAAAGTGCGCACCGGAATATCGTCGTGCCCACATGATTTTTTAGAGTCTAATCCGTTAATTAGTGCAAGTATTTCTTCAGGAGTGGTTGGTGAAAATAAGGTAGAATTCACTTGCCGTGGTTGAACAGTGACGTGCGGTGAGGTTCGTGGCTGGGGAAGGCACTGCCAGTCCTGTCGCCACGGAGGGATTTGGTGGGCTTAGCCCCCAAACAAAGCCCCAAGCCCCCCAAATTGAAATATGAAATACTATAAATCAGGTGTTCCCAACCTTTTTCTTGCCATGTACCCCTTCAGCATTTCTAAAGATGAACAGTATCCCTAAAATTTCTTTTGACAAAATATTTGGTCATAATTATTCACGGATACATTTAGCAATGAGCATATAATGGTTTTTGAAAATAATATTCGCTGATATATGTATAAATATTTGGAAATAAATAACATATAAATATACTTTTCTCTTCTATTGCCAACCCCAAATGTACCCCTTCAGATAGGGAAATGTACCCCTGGGGTACATGTACCCCAGGTTGGGAACCCCTGCTATAAATAGAGTTTTTGAGTTCAAGCCCCCCTGAAAAAACGTAAAGCCCCCCAATTGAAGGCTTTCTGGCGACGGTTCTGGGCACTGACTCTGTCAAAGCCAAATTTGCGAGTGTATGAATTGAATGGAGTAGCATAAATTCACCACTCAAGTGGCTGCTTGCAGATTGACTGTGGTTTTTGCTGTCTATTCCGTATCATAATTTTTACACACACATAGGTACAGAGACGATTCTAGATTTGAAAAAAACGTAAAATATCGGAGGGCTAATCTGAAGTGACTTATCAGCTACAGTCGTTGTTTAAGGCCTCGACCTGTAATTAATGCTAGTCTGAATCCTTTCCAGTAGCTTCGCACTTCGATGAAACACTCGCAGTTACGTGAAAGCCAAATGATATCCATGAAAGCCGCGCTTGCAGTGAACGCATGTTTCTTGACTTAAAAACACGAATCACGAACTCCTGAGCTGCGCAGCAGGGTTGCCAACCTGTCTTCACCAAAAAAGCCAGACCTTGTCCCAAAAAAGCCGGGTAGCAGTCTTAAGACATACACACAAAAAACATTCGTAACCAAACACAAAATAGATTTTAAAACTCGTCAGAAACATCTATATATAATTCCACTCTTTAGAAGCATCTTCCTTCCTCATAAATAGCCTACACCAGTGGTTCCCAACCTGGGGTAGATGTACCCCCAGAGGTACATTTGCCTATCCGAAGAGCAGTGCCGGATTTACCTATAGGCTATATAGGCTTAAGCCTAGGGCCTCAAGACCCAAGGGGGCCTCCAACAAACTGTGGTACGCATAAAGTCAATGGCCGGTATATGATCATTTAGGTTAAATTTTGTCAAAAATATATGTATTAATTATTACTCACGAAAGTTAGTTTTATTCAACTTTCGTGGTGATAACGCCAGAGTCAGGGCCGGCCCTAGCGGATGCGGGGCCCAATGCAAGACCTGGGAGCGGGGCCCAATGCAAGACCTAAGCTCGGGGCCCCTCTGAGCAGTGATTTTATGGCGGTCATCGTGTTCAGTCAATCGAGTTACGATCGTGGTAGAGTGCAAATATGCAGTGCAGCACTAACACGAGAATTGAGCACGTTTGCTAACGTTCGAGAGGAAATTTGCTAGTTCTGACGAGAGCGTTCTTCGTTAACAATGAAATTTATTTGGCGTTTCTTCTGAATTCTCAAGCGCACGGTGTATCTGGCAAAATGAATAATCTACCCAAACACCATGGCGCGGGGCTCCCAGAGGAGCGGGGCCCAATGCAGCTGCATCGGTTGCATCGGATTAAGGCCGGCCTTGGCCAGAGTCTTCCAACGAGTTTCCATGAATCTCAACATGACGGTTGGTCAAGCCGCATGCCAACTATTGTGTCGACATAATCAAAGCACGCTGTCTACGTCCTGCGTTTGCTGAATCGTACCGATTGCGACGTGTGACTCTATCAAAAGAACTTGTGGGTGTTCATGTTTGAAATCACCTGATCAGTGGCATAGCTGACGGGTGGCAAGGGTAACTGACGGGTGACATCAGTGGCATAACTGACGTGTGTCCGGCCCCTGCCAAACTAAATGTAAAAACCGGGCCCCTACCTAGCTTGTATTTTAATATTTACTATTCTTTTGGTTTCAGTAGATTGTTGTTATTTTGCGTTTTTCGGAGTGTTTTCCAGTGATTTCGGGCTTTTGTATAGCCGTTCAATACCGCATTTGCTATTGTTTCTTAACTATTTTCTGAGTGTTGGCCAGTGGGCTCCTTTCAGCTAAGTTTCTCCCTGGCTTAAACCTCACTGCATCTGATCAAAGCTTAAGGTTGTACTGCAGATAAGAGCTATGTGTAGAGCTACCAGCAGTATCCTACAATAAAAGCATAGTTGTTTCTTAGGTGACTGAGCTATACAGTAATTTTGACAGCGTTTGTATCGCTTAAAGCTCGATTGGTATTTTTAGATGTGATTTTTTATCCATTTGAATTTTCTTCAGTAAAGTCATTCAGAAATCAGATTGCTATTGAGTACTTGTACAATTCTGTACTGCTCCCATGCTAGGCAAATCAGAGATCTTGATGAGCTTGAATAGCAAGCAAAAGTCACTTTACCAACTGGCAACCGCAGAACTCTTCCCCAACGACACAGGGAAACAGCAAAAAAGTGGGAAAAGCGCGTTTGGTTCGAATGCCTTACATTAGTGGTTCTTGGTTTATCCAACCAAGCGAAGCCTTATTGCTTAGTTTGATGGTGACTAACTGCTCAGGTTGAAGGTCCTTTTCAAGATTCAAAAGAATTAAAAATGAATTAAAGGGTCGCAATGTTCCAGGATAGGTTGTCCACACTAAGCATTCGGTATATTAAACGTGACAAACTTGGGCAAACAAATTGTAATGAATACTCAGATAATTTAGTTATGAAGAAGGCAGGAAAAAATTATTTCAACTGTTTACTGTGTTATGTTCAGTCTTACTTGATTCGATGATTGTCGCTTTTAATTTCTTTATACGTGTTTCAATAATAACAGCATAAGCGAAATTTAAACCAGTCCAGTCGCCGTTAAACCAGTCGTCTAGTCGCGGTGGGCATTGGTGAACTCAGCCCTTCTAAAATATTAATACGGAAAACTATAAATCAGTAAAGATGTTATCAAATTTTCAGAATGTCAAGTCTCCTTGCACAAATTTAAATCCCCTATTTAAGACTTCCTGGCGACGGTTCTGGTTTTCAAACTTCACACCTTTTCACGCGACAGTTTAGTTGCGTTCGATTCTTACCAGTCTGAAAAAGTAGGATATACACGAATCGTGAACCTAACAGTTACAATCATTTGGGTGCGTTTTACGTGACGTGTTTTGCTCCTGTGTATGAGAATTTTACAGCCATGGTAAGCGACTGGCAACGTGGTCCTCACGTTGTGCTTTAAAGTCTTTATGCCGCTACACATACTATATAGGTGCAGTGTGTTTGTTTTTTTGAACACAGATAAGATAAAACAGATGTGATTCTTATAAAAACCGTAGGCCATGTGTTTTGTCAAACATTTCAATTGTGTCGATTTCAGTTGTTTTACCTATTGCAGTTAATAATCCTGCTCCCGCCAGCTAAGTAACACTTGAACAATTCCGTGCAATTTAACGCTTTTGCGTCGAAGGCAGCATAAGCGCAGTGATCGTGGGCACTTCTGTAATGATTTATAATTTTTTACTGACCGTACTTTCAGAGCGTCATTTTCGGATTTTCACAAATTGATTGACGCTGTCCATTTTTCCTCGCAACAATAGGAGAGGGGTCTCACAAGTGGATTAGCCTAGGGCCTCAGATCAGTTAAATCCGGCCCTGCTCAGGGGGCTAATTTGCAAGTGGCTCGAAAAAGCACGCAGCTGCCTAAATGGTTGCTGATATCAAAGAACCCCATCTGGATTTTTTTGGGGGGCTCCAACAGCCTTTTACACGGCTCTGTATCATACTATCATAAGTAATTTCATGATTTATCAAGATCGCCTTGAAACAAATTTATTGCAGCTATTCGCGCACGCGCAAAATTCAGAATGGTTTTCTATAATTTCTGTTATTATTTTTTAGGGTCAACATTGCTGCTGAACGTGTAAATGCGAAGAGAATGACTATTGTATCGTGCGGTTTTACATTGAACTCAAGAAAACAGTCGTGAACTTCAAACTGAAGGAAACGCGAAGACGTCGTGAGCACGCTGTACCGGCTGTCATCTCTCATCCCGCCAGCCGTCCGTCAAACCATCAGAACTTATTTACACCGGTATGAAATTAACAAGCGCGACGCTCACAACAATAATTGACAAAGCTTAATGGTGCACGTCCATCAACACAATGTATCAAAAACTCTACCTTTGCAAAAATTGCATGCTGCGAACAAAACTCGGGAAACCTAACGGAAGTGTAACAGTTTCGGGGGTCGTGGTGTTTGGCGTGTGTAAACAAAATAGTCCAGTGCCGTATAGAAATGCATTGAATTGCAGATAGAGGAATAGGTTTTCATGCCAACAAAGACTGGAAGTATCAGATCAAGCTGCACGTCAAAAATCTGAAGACGTTGATCATCCAAAGACAAAAGAAAATCGTGAAACTGGCTGGGCAACTCAAGCAGAGCATGAAACAACTCGGCAACAAGGTATAACGGTTCTCGGATTGGTTGAATCTATAAAGTTTTCTTTTCATTACTTAAATTTGTATAGCACTAGTTCTAGTACGTCTTTGAGCCAATTATTATTTATTTTACCACAAGTACAACACTGCGTTTGTCAAGCAAAAATTGCTCTATTGCATCATCAAGCAAAGAATACTGTATGTTCAAATTATACACACAAAAGGAGGAATAAAAGTCAGTTTCAGAGTTGAAACATTCTTACTTATTTATGTGTCCAGTGCTGAGTAGCAATTTGAGGTTGACCTTCATTCGACACTGCAGTTGTGTTTCTTACCTGGCATAAGTAAGTCTTTCACGCATTTATGAACTCACAACATGGGTACAAAACAAAGAATTCCTGATGCCTTCGTCAATAGAGTATAGTTCACTAAGGATGTGAGATGCATTCTTACGTTCTCTTTTGCTTGATGTGCCATTTGGGTAAAAAAACAGGTATCTCACGTATACCTTACCTGTAGGTTCGCTTTTGCTGTTGTTTCTGTTGATTGAAACCTTTTTCTCAAGCTGCTGTGCCTTACACTGAAAAGATGTACTTCAGAAAGTTTGGTGTGAAAATTTTGCACAAATGAAATCGACTTTGGGAATCTTTTGCAAAATGTTTGCTAGAAAAAACTCTTAAATTACTTAAAAATAACTAGCCAACTTGCAATTTTTATTAATCGAAAAAATTTGACGTATTCGTTTATCTTTTTATATCAAATACTGTAGGACATATTCCTGAAACTTTGTAATCATAACGATGAAACACTTTAATCATAAAAATGGACGAAAAACTTTACTTCAAGAAAATTTAAGTTGGCCTTCTGTAATTTAGTCTTTTGTGAGATAAAGAAACCATTACATTACTTTATTATGCTGCAGAGAAATTAACGCTTTGTTTTCTCTTGATGTAAAATGCTGTAAACATCATTTTGCACTTGAGCTGAAGGTTGTAAGCATTTATAAGAACATGAGAAGAAATTAGTTTCGTTTGTAAGAGGATTCGGTCTTGTAACGTTGTCGAACAGGGCGTTCCACTATTCGTTACGGCTACTCTTGTAGTATTCTCATTTTCTATATTGTCTTTTATTAATTATTGAAAATTTGACAGCTGTACATTGGAAATGTTCGAAGCATTATATTGCATGCTGCGGAACAAGAGAACATACAGACTGATTAACTCATCAGAACGAATTAATTTATGCTTATTTTCAAAATTCAAAAACTTTGTTAGAAAGCTGTTCACTGCTGTCAAGCTATAGAAGCCAATGACATTCAGCTGAGAAACATTCTTCTCCAAACATCAGTTTCTATACCTCTAAAGTTTTAGAAATTTGTACACTGATCAATGTCGTTCTAGGCAGATGCATTCTGCATTTAAAAAGCTTCACTTTTGGACAATACGTGAATTTTGGTTAAACCACTTGTGTAAAATCTATCGTTTCTATACAAGGTTATAAATTGTAATAACATCTGTAACGTCTATTTCGATTGTTAACATATTCAAATGCTATGAATTTTGTAGCAGAATGCAGAGAATGTGTTTGAAGGAAACACTAAGATGCATTCATAAAGTCACAATGACATTCTCTTTGGAGTGAGGTGGCCAACGCCGTAATTTGCTTTTATAAAAACATTGAATTTCTAAAATGGGAAAAACTAAATAGGGTTTGGGCATATGGAAAAACGTTTCATTATTTTTATAAATTCAGAGCTAGTTACCTGCGTACAGCACGCGACAAACCAATTTTCTTTTCTCTGCGCCAAAATTCAAAGTTATGAGTATGATTATTTCTATAAATAAACCTGGGGTATGTATCAGAAACTAATAGTAATGGATATGCTCTCTCTTGTTTAACCATAGGTAACGATTAATCTAATTAATTCAAAATACTGTAGTTAAAAAATCTTAATTTTAATATATACTTTTCGTATATAGCTTCCCTAAATATTCCCATTGCTTCACAAAGACAATCACGCTGAGTCTGCTTGCAGTTCTTCGTAGATAGCGTTTTTCGGCTGAACTGCTTCGAACCCTTCGCTAAAGAAGTGTATGCCAGAACAATATATTACAAGGTAGCTATCGTTTGGAATGTTTCTATAACCCTTTTGAACTTTTGTGAAACCTATAGATACCCAAACTAGTAGCACTGCTGCTTTGCAAGAAATATCCCCTATTTACTGTGAAAAGTCTGGAGTCGATTGCAAGCAGCACAAATGTCGTTGCAGACTTTCGCAGTATACCTGTAATGTACATCTTTATCTGATCCAGAAATTCTTCTCACAGAAACCCTGCATGCTTTTGTATAACGCGGTGTCGCGTATACCTTCCTGCTTACAATAGATTCTGCTACCATTTTAAAGCGTGCTTTGGAACATTTACACTTTTGCAGGCAAATCGCTTCAGTGGACAGCTTGTATGGAATTCGGTGCTAAACGACCGAATTTGCAAAACGAAAGAGGGAGAATTAAAGCGTAATCTTCCCAATGGTTTGAAGTCCAGGTTTACTCGAACAGATGACGCTGTTGCATTCCTGACGGAGCTACCGATTAATGGCAAAGGCTCAAAACTGCACTCGGTTTCGGTGAATCAAATCTACCATGTCGTCGATCCTTCAGAATCCGTCGACACGCTTTCGCACCTCATGTGCAAATACACCAACGCCGACAAGTCAAGTCCAAACGGAGACAAAAAGGTGATTATTTATGCTCGACAGTTTCTGGGTTCTTACAGTTTCTGGAATGAAAATGAAAATATGTTCCAAACGATAAGATATACCAAAGCGCGAAATCGGTGTTATTCCGATTTCGAACTCAGCCTTCGAGGTGACGGCCATGCCTGCAGCAGACTGAGCGATACGAAGGTGAACTTTGTTATGGCCTTGAGCCGTAGACCCAACAAGTTCGTCAGGTTTCTGAAAAATTTCGAAGAAACCTTTTTGTCTCGTGGCCATTATGTCAATCTCATAGTCAGTTACTTCTCGTCTGGGGTCAGTGATGATGGAAAAGATGAAGGCCAAGAGGTTTTGTACGATGCAGATGCAGCTGGCGGAGAAAAGCGGTTCGTCAATGACAGGAAATTCGTGAAGGATAGGTTACATCGTCTCAAACTCCAGTATCCTTCATCTCGCATCCACCTTACAGTTATCTCAAACAAAACCGCGTTTTCTCGCGGCCTCAGTCTCTAAACAGCAGTGAAACAATTCGCGAACGAAAACGAAGTTTTCTTTTGTGACGTCGATCTCATTTTTAGCCCCGATATTTTGCTGCACAATCGTCGCAATACTGTTCGGGGGAAACAAGTCTATTATCCAGTTTTCTTCAGTCAGTACAATCCTCAAGCTTTCAGGAACAACAAAAGACAAGATAAGGTACAATTTCGGTTTGACGAACATGACGGCTTCTGGAGGAGTTTCAGCTATGGCGTGGTGTCGATGTACAAATGTGATTA
>Ga0210059_1012362_pt1 | contig 12907 bp, 6 predicted proteins | sample Ectturendosymbi2_FD_188042 | JGI IMG/M metagenome (GOLD analysis project Ga0210059, IMG submission 188042) | Ecteinascidia turbinata endosymbiont from Florida, USA - Sample 2 (SPAdes) (version 2) | ecosystem: Host-associated > Tunicates > Ascidians > Unclassified | place: Key West, Florida...
TTCTTGATTGATTGATGCACAGCAGTTTTGCTGACCTTTAATTTAGCAGCAATTTTACGTTCTGATAGCCCTTCATTATGCAAAGCAACAATTTGGCCTCTTTGAACTTCACTTAGTGACTTTTTTCAACCCATTTTCACAAATTTTGAACTTCGAAAAACTCAGCACAAAACCACTAAAAATGTCTGCATTATTAACCTGTGTTGAAAATAGATCATTAAAGGAGGTAACAGAGCTAAAACAATAAGTATGACGCAATCTCAAACTTCGGATGATGCAATATGATGCAATACCAAGAAATCTTACTATTTTTGTGGGTGGTCTTAAACTTTTGGTAGTGACTGTATAACTTCTTGTGTAGAAGATTTGGCTTATCTAATGTTAATAATAGTGGTTCTAATTAATTTATAGTTTTTTCAACATGACAATAGCTGTTTACTGTGGTTGTTCATGTTTCTGAATAATATCTCTATTGCTGGGATAGGGAAATTTGCTATCATGGGCTGCACAAATCATGGATTGGCACTAACAAGCCACAAAAAGTTCATATTTTATCTTATAACAAAAACTAACCAAGTAAATATAGTTCATTTTTACCTTAACATCCCAATCTAATGAAGTTTCTAAGGTAACAAAAATTCTGATGTGAGTGACCTTAAATGGTCACATGGGCTGCATGTGGACTGCAAGCTGCAGGTTCCCCATCCCTGGTCTACTGCATGAGCTGGGATACAGCAATCACTGAACCTGAAAAAGAGGCTATAAGTTATGCTATCAATTCTTTTCTAAACAGGATGGGTTGAATGATATTTTGATACCTTCTGCTTTAATTCATAACTTTCCTTATTTGAGGTTAATGGATCAAACAAATATGGAAAAATTGAATACACTAGTTGTAATGTGAAACACAAAGCTAAGAATGCCATTTTACTGTTTAAAGTTTTTTTAATTGTGTTACAGGTTATGATTAACAAAAGAATATGACTATTGTGTTTTTAGGCATAGTCATGCTGATTTATTATATTGTTTTTGAGTTAATGAAAAGACTTCCACTGAAATGAAGTTCTTCAATTACAATTTCCTCTATTGTTCTTTGCCTTTTGGCATACCAAACTAATTAGACAGCAATTAAACTAGTGCATACATTTTTCAACATAATGCTTTTGTATCTTTGTCTCATTAATTAGATTGCATTTTGTCTGCACTGAAATAGAATGTGTGAATATACTTTGCAAAGATGTTGATTGTAAATAACAAAAACAACCTACTCTCAGATAGAAAACAAGATTTCATGGCAAGGAAAAAATCTGCATTTTAAATTTATGGCTGATTACCAAAACAATAGCACATGTGTACCCTGCAAATGAATAATTCTATAAAGAAGCAGCTAAAAAGAGTTATAACTTCCATTGTTTGGTGAACGTCCTATGGTTGTAATGTAAGAAAAAGTGTATTCATGATAAAATGAACACTTCAGAACATTATGATATGGCTTTGTATTGCATAGTATTGAATTTCTTGGTAGGTGCATGACGATTTCACAGTTACAAAAACATTTAAAACATAAAATATATAGTTGAGAAATGGCCATTTTCTTAGCAATGGCACAGCAATAGATCTTGCGATCACCTGGTCTAGCTGCATCATTTGTGTTATTCTACCATGCGTTATTTACAAATCAATTGTCAATATTAGCATACTATTGGCAAGTCAATATGTTTTCTGAGCTTATGTTTTTTAAATGATAAAAATGCAAAGAAATATTTTGCATGCAGCCAAAACAAGCTTTGATGCTTTTTAGTTTTTCCTCAGCGTAATGCATTTACAGCATGTTGTAGCTTGGCACTGATCACACCTCACAAATGTCAAACTTTTTCTCAGATTGTTCACATAAACCATGATTCTTCTAAAGTAACTGGGCTAGCTTGTGATTGGTTGGAGTGGAATAAGATTGATCAAAGTGAATTGCCTAAACATTGTGGCTGTTGTGTGATTAAAGGAATGGGATTTTGTGGTTGCATTATGATTAAGTTAATGTTGCACTTGTTTTCAGGTAACTGCTCATCTGCCTCAAATCTCAATTCCGCCTCATGCCAAATAAATTACGACAGTGTTTTGACCATAGACCTGTTCACAGAAACCAACGAAATGAAGAAATAAGTGAACTCACAGAACTACCTGGCCTAAGCACTTGCGAGGTAAGTAGATTATTGGTCTGTTTGAGTCAGTTAAGGTAATTTTGTAGCTTAAATTGAATGCAGTGCTTGTGTGATTTTCTCATGCGGTGGTGCTTAACCTTTTCAACCCTGGAAAACCTATTCCAAACGATATTGGATCAGGGACCGATTGCTTGGCTTAAGCAGGGTTCTGGAAATACTTCTTGGCGCAACCCTAAAAAATAGTTCCAAATTCTTGCGACCCAAGCATTTTGTGAGCATATAATTTAGTGGAAAATAGTTTATAATCAAATGTCAATTTCAAGACTAGTATTGACATTAGCAATATTCTTACACAAAATTGTATGAAGCTTAGCACATAAAACAGTAAATGATTGCATTTATTTTGTCTAATGAGAATGACAAATTTAAAATATAAAATTAAATTATTTTGCGACCCAGAGTAGAAGGTCTCGTGACCCAAGTTTGGGTCACGACCTACTGTTTGCAGACCCCTGGCTTATAGTAACACAAGTGTTAATAGAATACACTTTGGCCCTTTATATTGAGATCCTCAGATTTTTTACTAAGAACTGCTGAAGATCCCTGAAGACTTCATTAAGAACTACTGTCCTAGTGGTTATAAAAAGGCATTGAATGGGCAACTTGAATAATCATCTAAAGGAAGAGCTTACTCTAAATTTGTTAGTTAATGTGCATATAGATTTTTAGCATGACCTTGCAATCTTTCATCCAGTACTAAACTCTGTCTAAAGATCAATCCATTTTTTGAAAAACAGCGACAAAATTAAATTGGTCCTCACTGTTTTGTTTATTCACTGGAATCTGTTTAGTATTGAGTTATATGCAGCGACAAAACAATAACACACCCATTTACAAAGACAAACCAAAACAGGAATTGTTGAGGAAGGTAATACGAAGTTACCACTCATTTAATCTGATATTTAATCTGTTAATGCGGAACCACGCTGAGGCGGATAAAGCTCGTCATCTGTGAGAATCGACCTCTACAGCCCCGGCAATTTAAGGGCGCACTCTACCACTGAGCTACCAAAATAGCGAAGAGTATTTAAGCAAGAAGCCGCGCAGAATATTTTCAGGGGTGGTGCTTTCTCAAGTTCTAATAACTTCAAACAAAATTGAAAATTAGCATTCACTAATGATTTCAGTAGTTAAGTCTCTTCCAACTCTATTCGCCTCCTTCAAGAAGGCTGACAGCTGCAGAAAACGTATGCGTATTCTTAAGAATTAGTGTATTATGTAGCTTTAATGTGGGCTGAAATTAGCTCAGTGGTAGTGTTCGCCTCTCAATTGGAAGGTTGGGTGTTCGATCCGCGGTCACTGAGTGACTCACCGTAGCGCTCCTTGGGCAAGGGCGTTCATCTCAACCGCACCAACAAAAAGCATTATTCAGGTTTCGGCCTGCCGCCAATTGTCGATAATAAATCTGTCACGTTGCACAGATTTAATTATCAACGCTATCTTTTCAGCCCACTACTGATTTCCCAGAGGGAATATGTGGGGGCTATACGCTGTCAATACGGGCTTCAGCTTTTTGCGATGAGCGTCCAAAACACCACATTAGGTGATCACGAAATCAAGAGATTAACATTAACTCGTCTTCGTAGTCTGTAGGAACTGAATAAGCAATCACAGCTGAGTCAATGATGGTATCACTGTTGGAAGCTACAGTATCAGCTGTTCGCTTTTTGCGATTTGGTACTGCTCTGAACAGGGTCTTCAACATGTACTTGATCGGTTTTTGGGAATGAAAAGTAGCACTAAATAGACCAAGGTATAATGACTCTCCAGAAACCCAAGCAAATACGCGCTGCTAGTAAGTGGCAATACACTGCAGCAGGTGGAGAAGTTCAAGTGCATCGGGGTGGTATTCACGAGTGACGGAACACGGATTGACGCACGGACTGGTAAAGCAAACTCAGTTCTGCGTGAGCTTATATCGCTCCGTGGTCATAAAACGAGATCTTTCCAAACACTACAAGGTTCTCAGTTTTAGATCTGTCTTTCTTCCGATCCTCACCTGTGGTGATGAATCTTGGGTAATGACTGAAAGAGTGCTATCTCAATTCTCAAGTGCAACTAGCAGAAGTGGGATTTTTCCAAAGAGTTCACGGCATGATAGTTCGCGACATAATGCGTAGCTGTCGAATTCGCAAAGCCGTGAATACTGAGTCACTTCGCGGAACCGAGAGATTCCGGCCATGATGGTTCGGCCACGTGCCGAGAATGTCCCAGGGAAGATTGGCGAGGCAAGTCCTCCTGGTTGCACCCGCGGGAAAGCGACCCGGAGGTCGGTCAAGGACCAGGTGGCGTGATTGAATCTTTGACCTTGGTTGGTCCTGTCTTAAAGTGGAGAAACTATCAGAGGTTGTTTCGAGTCCTGGTGATTGCTGCCCCGCGCTCACCCGAAGAGTAAAACCGGGTATGAACATGAATGGACGAAATGCTACAATATTTGAGCCATTTAAGTGAGAATAGTGTTGGGCAAACCACTGTCGGTGAAGCCTAAGGCTGTGGTTCTTGCACGCCGAACAAAATTCATGTGATGAAAAACAATGAGAAAGACCCGCTAAACCTTTCAGCAGAGAAAAAAATTTAAAGCGTGTGAAATACGGATGCATGCGCTGTAAATGGGGTTAAGGTCTATTTTTATTCCTTCCCATACATGAGAAAATCTCGTATAGGAAGGGCGTGAAGAAAACGTTTTATATCTGTAGGATGGACGAACGGTAGCTCGAACAAGTTGCTCGCGGTCCATAAATGTAGTTCTCAACGACAGCAAGCACCCTATCAAGGAGTTAGAGCTGCGATCAGAGAGAACCGAAAACCGTATGAGCAGAAGACATGAAGCTATAAAAGCTAGGAGACGTCGTCACGTAATCGTTCTATGAGCAACAGCGTTGACAACAAGAGGTGATCTCCGAGTGAGACCCGAACTCTAAAACCAAGGCCACGGTAGAGTCGCTCTTCATAACTGAGTTACGAAGTCAAGCAGTGGTAGATGTTTACGACGATATATCACTGCGCGTTGTCACTTCAGTTTAAGACACTGGAATTCTGCGTTAGTGTTGGACAGTTTCAAGTACAAGATAGTGGATCGCCATAATTTTGCTGACGAGAAAATCAACCGAATGCGTTGGCTCCCACTGCTTTCAGGCTTGGACAATTCGTTCTGCTTGGCGACCTGAATAAGTTACGATCAAACCCATAAGGATGTGGTTTTCAACCAGGAACCGCGACCCTCGGAGGAGTCGTGAGCCATTTTTGGACGTGTCGCGAATAGATATTTTATCTGCACAGCTGTTTTACATTTGCTTTATTCGAGGTTTAGATGGGAATCGTTGGGTTATAGTGGGTTGCTATTAGAGATAGACCGATATTAGGGTTTTACCGATATGTCGGTATCGGCCTCAGTAGGTGTTGACAAAATGCAGACAACTTGCCCAAGAAAGCACAACGAACCAATTCAAGACAATTATTTCTCAGCAATGCTAGCAGGTGCGTTTTCATAAAATTTAGCTCATAAATCCTGATTTTTGAAGTTTTTGAAAAAAGATAAGGCATAGAATGCATTATAATTATGATAATGAAACGGAAAACAAGATCTAAAAATTTTGGGTATATCGGTATCGGCTATCGGTCCATGAATCGCCGATATATCGGATTCGACCCCAAAAAAGCCATATCGGTCGATCTCTAGTTGCTATAATGGGCCGCGGTACGAAAAAGGTTGAAAAACATTGCCTTAAGGCCTGTTGATAAGCGCAGTACGTATTTTGCGCGCTGGGGAAAGTAGTATCGCCTTTAATGTTGTCAAAGAGTGGTTTTAATCACGAAGGTCACGGCGACAACAGATTATATAGTTCCATTCGATAGAATTCCCGGGTCGCTGACAATGCAATCAGTGAACAGAGATGCATTGAACGATCGCCAACATTTCTTTCGCAAAAAAAGAAAAAGAACATTTTTTCACAACTCGTAAATTTTTCAACTCGCATCCGCATATACCGTGCAGTCACGAGGAATGCAACATGGATTTATGCCCCCGCGGTTTTTGATGCGTGTATTCTCAAAGCGTAATTTTGGTACGTGTAGTTGCAACCCGCTGTTTTGGTGCGTGTGCCTGCAAAGCATAGTTATGGTGCTTGTGCTCGCAAAGCGTAGTTTTGGTGCATTGTACTCGCAACCCGTAATTTCGGTACGTGTACTCGCAACCCGCAGTTTTGGTGCATGCGCTAGCCAGTGGCGATTCTAAGGGGTGGCCTGGGTGGGCCATTGCACCCAGTTTAGAAAACTATTCTGAACTTTCTGGGTGCATGAATTGCTGCAATACATTTGTTTCAAGTCGATCTTTATAAACCATGAGATGACCTATGACACTGTTACGAAAAGGCACTTCTGTCCCCATTGCTTTGTAGTAAGAATATTTTGACAAAAGTACTTGGCTATCAAGAACCCTAGTTGTCTCTGTGTCAGGATGGAATTCGCGGTTGGAATCATTTCACTCTCGTTCAGCTGTTTTCGTTCATGTGGGTCCGGCACAATTGTGCACGGAAAATGGCGTTTCGTTTTAAATGTGTAGTGCTGTGAAAGCTGCATGGTTAACACAGAGTATTTGAAACAGCAATACAAGTGTGCGATTGCGTCTAGTGGCGTTTCAGTGTCTCTAATGAATAATAACGCTAGGTCATATTTGACGATATTCACAAGCCTGTGGTAGGTTGGTAGGGTTAATCATAGCAAATTAATCTTCAAACAACGGAAAATCACCATACAGGATAGACATTTGTCTTGGCCCCGCAGTGACCTATCCACTTCTTAAGTTCAAGATGGCACTGGCAACCCGTGGTTTTGGTGCATCTACTCGCAACCGCCGTTTTAGTGCATGTACTCACGACCAACGTGGGTTAACTCGCCCCGTTTCGGACTGGCACAACAGCTGACCCTCACCTTGCCCCATTGCCCGGTCTGTAAGCCTCTTTTATAGGCTTTATGCAGCTAATTATAATTTGCTCTTCCCTTTTATGATTTGGCACAGGTATGTCCACATTCCCATTGTAATATATTGTTACTATTTGTCATCTCCTGGTAACCTCTGATGACAGTTTCATTTTCAAGCTTATGTTTGTTAACTGGAATAAATTAGCATAGGAATGAAAAGAAAATAGCACAAATTTCATGGCACTGCTTCAAGTAGTGAAGTTAATCTGTATTGTTTGAGAAAAATGTTGCTTTTTATCATTGATTTTTTTATATTTGTTGTAGAATGACCAGATGTCCGGAGAAATAGATCATGGCACTGTGGAATTTGTTGGAGCTGGCGACAAACGTGCCAAGGTGCCTATGTTTAACAGCTTTTAAGTAGATAATTTTACAGGCTGATTTTTCTCAATGATTGGCTGGAATCGCCGTATTATTAACGCAAATCACCGGTATGCGTTCTTCAATAAGCTGTTAGTATCAGGAAGTACATTATCTTCAAATATACTTGCATTAATAGTTTTGAAGTGCGCTCATTGCTTCATCAAATAGCGTTGCTAAGTAGGAGCATTCAGACATGGAGGATTGGCGTTATATTACACCCTTTGTGTTATGGAGCACGCTTCCGTGCCTATTGATATACGTAACTGCCAAAGCGAACAAGTCAAAGACGTATCGCAGACAGGGCCGGATTAACCGCTGGGCAAACCTGGCAAATGCCCGGGGACTCGCGCTTGAATATCAAAATACTCCTTTACTGGTTTTTCATATTTTTAGGCTGTTCACCACGCGTCAAAATTATAGAGTTTTTTGATTAGTGCGTTTAGTATAGGCCGTTAAGTAAACTGGCAACTTTGGCATTTATCGTTTTTGAGTGACTTAAAAGAATTATACCAAACGGCAAGCAGTACCACGCTTTATTACCCAAAAATTAGATCGAAATCAGTGCATCCATGGGCTACCGCAAAAACTTTTTCAGGAAGGGCCACGTCGAACTTTTGCTTATTCTTTTCAAGTTGTTGACAATGCAATGCAAATGGACGTTCACAAAACGCTTTATTACCCCATTAGTCTCGTCTGTGCTGGTTGAACCTCAATTCTCAATCTTTTGTCTGAAATGTTTTCTGCACTTCGGCTATCAGAAATGCTTTATCTTTTCATAAACTGCCTAATATTCATTTTTTCGAGCGCTTTCTACAAATAAGTCATACTTTAAGAATAATCAACGGCCAGAATAACATGAGCGGTGAAAATACAGGAAAGTTAGACACTATCGCAGAATTGTTTCAAGCAATGCGAAGTAGAACTATGTGTTAAGACTATCGCACAACTTACTAAAGATAGAACACCACCCAGGCTTAAAAAACTGAGTAGGTGAATTACGAAAACTCGCCATAGCAAATACAGCTTTGCACTTGGTGCTTTTGCGTGAAATTTCGTTGAGAAAATTTTTTCTAAATGGTGTACTTTTTGATCTGCGAGAGAGTACAGACAAATCTTTCCACAATACATATGTGAATGGACAATTTGTGCAGTGAAGATGGTCAGACAGTCTATGACAAAAAAGATTGTTGTGTAGTGTCACGGTAGGAAAAAGAACGTTTTTGTGTGATACAACTTCCCCTTTGAACAAATTATCCACATACGAACCGCCATACATGGTCACCCCCAATTGTCTCTGAATTGTAGGCTGCCAAATCGTATCAGTTCTGACGTCTTTGACCGGTGCTTCTGCAAAGTGCAAACGAAGGCATGTGAAACGCTGCCCGTGCAGTTGCGCTAAACATTTAGGGGGCCTCGCGGTCACGACTTTGCCCCCTCATGTCCATTTAATCCGACCCTGATCTCAGACGACTTCTCAAACCCTCGCGACGCAAAAGTGGGTAGCTGTAATATTATTATTCCTTTGCGTAGAAGCTTCGTGAATTTCTATTTGATGCTATTGCGTAATATAGTTTGTGATGCGAGAAGTCTTGCCAAAACTAGTTGCAACTGCGACTGTTGTCACTGTGACATCACAATGCTCACGCATGTTGGCGTTGATGACTAACAGCGCGCACAGGGTTGCCAGATGGTGCCGAATTTGCAAATATTGGCAAAATTCACTTTTCTCAAAAATTTTGCCAACTTTTTTGGCAATACTTTTTATGCCAAATATTGCCAATTTTTCAAATACCAGTTGTTAGTACAGTATTGACAAAACCATCCATTTTGTATTATTTATCAAATAAACACCTAACCTAAACTTTAGAGAGAAAATACAGCTCAACATTAATCTTGTGGATTTTATTATTCTGATCACCCTCCAATTTCCGCGAAACGTAGTTGATGGTACTGTGCTTTTCAGCGGCACTTAACCGAAATATTACTTCCAATTTGCAGCTATGAATCAGAAGAAATCATTCTGCAACCAAGAATCAGAGACTGTGTCCTAAACAGAGGATATATTTTGCCTACGTAGTAGGCATCTTGATTACCATTGAAACATATCGTTTCATAATTGTCAAACTGCAAAGAATAAAAAATATGGATAAATATGAATTGCAAACAACAAGTATCGAAAAATCATTATTGCCCATAACACGGCCATTGTGAAAAAAATGTCGCCATACATCGGACAAACACTCGCCACATTTTATTTGTCAAGCATCTGGCAACCCTGAGTGCGCCAGCAACTGCAACCCTGAGTGCGCCAGAGTGCGCCAGCAACCCTGAGTGCGCCAGCAACTGCGCCCCTTGTTCTGGGAAATTGATTTGGTCAGGTAGGTTGCCGAAGCTATGCATATCAAATCATGCTTAACATTTGGGTCCTCGCAAGAAAGCTTGAGAAGTGTGATGTAGACGTGTCGGCAAGCACTGCCACCATCATCAGTACGGTGAACTATGGACTGGACTGCAGTGAGCTTGTTCCAAGTTTCTTGTAGCTAGCAGGGAGATTAGCGCCACAAAAATTAACCAAAAGCGTGAAAACCCTGACGTTGTGGCGCGAGGCGTTGGCGGTCACGTGAGTCAACGAAAAACGTGCCGTGCCCGTGGTGGTAGCGTGCGATGATGCGTGAAGCTGTACTGCAAGTTAGAAATGGTTAGGCATTGATGGAATGTTTTCACATTAAGCTCTGGTTTATGTTCTTGGGTCAACGAAGATTAAGGGATCTGCAACAGCCGTTAATTGTCATTACCAGTGACGTCGGAATTGTGAAAATCAACTCGACGATCTGGGCTGGCCTGCAAATACCTGCAGACTGACGAACCAAATGAGGTTCGATGTGCTCCTCTTTACGATTCCTTAAATTGCATTGACTTTGCTCGATGCAGTACGCACCGCATAGGCAAGTAAGCCTCTTAACAAACAATCTTCTATCCGTTGAGGAAAGATTGCCGGTCTTTGATTGAGAAGCATGTATGAAGTTGATTGGTATTTTTCCTCAGTACCCAAAAATTGTTCTGTGATGACATCATTTTAAAGGCAACCTCAAACAAAACCTTAATATATTTTAAAAGCTTAAATTACAACAGGTTAATTGGACGGCCACCTGTTACTGGCCGTCAAGTCACTGTTTTCATGCTCAGAATTTGTGTCCTTGTCGGGGAGTTAAATCACAACCATTCATCGTTGGTGTTGGACTCCGACAAGGGTGTGTGTTGTCTTGTCACCACTCCTCTTCATAGTCTACTTGAACTGGATAGATAGCCACAGCCGAGTCGAGGAGGGTGTCACAGTTGGTAGCTGCAGGATCAACCGTTTACTTTTTGCGGACGATTTGGTACTACTAGCATCTTCTCAACAGGGTCTTCAGCATTCACTCGATCGGTTTTCTGCTACGTTCGACCGAGCCGGAATGAAAATTAACACCACAAAGAACGGGGTATTATGTCTCTCGAGAAACCCATGGCAGTGTACCCTGCGAGTGAGCGGCAATACGCTGCAACAGGTGGAGAAGTTCAAGTACCTAGGGTGATATTTACGAGTGACGGAAGGTGGAGCGAGGAGGTTGATACACGGATTGGTAAAGTTAACGCAGTTCTGCGTGGTAAGCACGCAGTTCTAGGTGGTAACGCAGTTCTGCGTGAGCTTTACCGCTCTGTGGTGACAAAACGGGAGCTTTCAAATACCGCAAGCTGTCAGTTTTTAAATCGCTCTTTGTTCCGACCCTTACCTATGGTCATGAATCTTGGGTTATGACTAAAAAAATATTATCCGAAGTGCAAGCGGTAGAAATGGTTTTTTGTGAAGAGCCAATGGTGTAACACTTCGCGGCGAAGTGCGCAGCTGTGAAATTCGTAGAGCCCTGAATGTCGAACCTTCTCTTCCAAATTGAGAGATCCCAGCTACGTTGGTCCAGCCGTATGTCCAGAATGCCCCACGAAAGACTGGCGAGGCTAGTCCTGCTGGCTAAACCCACGGAAAAGCGCCCAGAGGTCGTCCAAGGACCGGGTAGAGTGGCTACATCTCCGACCTTGACTGGTCCCGTTTTGGTGTGGAGCCAGCAGAATTACCTGAAATTGCTGTTGATCGTGAGGTATCTCGAGTCCTCCTGAGGCTGCTGCCCCCGCGACCCTCCCCAGAGGAAAAGCAGGCGTGAAATGAAAAAATGCAACAGGAATTGATGAATGCTCATAGGTATTATGCAAATTTTCAGTTCATTCCTCCCAGTCTCGCCGCCTTTACTTGTAGCGAAACGTGTCTAGTCTGAAGTTTGATGTCCTGGGTTCGCTTGGTACGTTTCCTCGAAAGCGAAGTGCCTTCAAGTTAACCTGGACCAGTTTTTCTTAGGGTTTGACCTTTGGTGACCGCTTAGATATTTTGAGAGACCGCAACTCTTTCATCTGAATACCGGAATGGGCGTAAAGCGACATTTTAGTGTTTTTTGGTGGTGGTTGTGCAGCGCGTTTCTACTGTATTGTGAGAAACCATAGGAAAAATTTGAGAGACCGTTTCGGTCCCACAAAAGGTCTTAAAAACCACTGACCTGGACATTTGCAAATGATGTCTGGAAGGGAAGTCTGTCGGTGCAGAGGTTTATTTGGTGAATTTTGGGTGATTTTTGTGTAGTTCTGCCGGTCCTCAGTGCGGCAAGATTTTCTTGATTGCGTTTGAGACTACAAACAGCAGACAAAGTTGACCAACTCATGCAAATTGCCAACTTGCCAGATCATTTGCTCTTCTGAAAGAAGTCACGCACCATCATTCTTTTGTGGCAATTGAAATTCCTGTCGTAAAGATCGAATGATTTGCTCGCAGTATGCCATCATCCCCGCTGCAGACGAAGGCGGTCTCGATAAAGCTTATGACCAATTGACAAAGAAATGGAATCTGGATCCTCCGAATCTCATTGTTTCCGTCACTGGCGGAGCGAAGAACTTCAAACTGAAACCACAACTTAAAAAAGCGTTCAGAAAAAGCTTGATGAAGGTTGCGGAGACAACAGGTACGAAAAATTGATAAAATGGGATGTGAGCAATATTTTTTGTTGAAGATTACGGATTTTGTGTGAATGGTCAACCTGGAACGCTTACATGGGTCACGGTTACCCGGGTCAAATGAGTTCACTCACGTGAAATTATGTAAGCGGGCGTCGGCGCGCTTTCAACTCTTCAGTAGCTTCATTTTTTGTGTGACTTGCAAATAGGTGAGCTTGCGGTCATCCACGCTCTTTTCGATTTTGCAAAGGAGCGAGTTCGTCACGAGTTCGGGTCACGCTGACCCGACGTTAGTGTGAGGTGACGTT
>Ga0210059_1012363_pt1 | contig 12907 bp, 9 predicted proteins | sample Ectturendosymbi2_FD_188042 | JGI IMG/M metagenome (GOLD analysis project Ga0210059, IMG submission 188042) | Ecteinascidia turbinata endosymbiont from Florida, USA - Sample 2 (SPAdes) (version 2) | ecosystem: Host-associated > Tunicates > Ascidians > Unclassified | place: Key West, Florida...
GTTTCGCGCCACTACGTCACTACCGAAACAGCCCTTTGCGTTTTTCATTTTTTTACAGCGCTTTTCTCCTGAATAACCAATAAGAACCTGCAGCAACATCACTGCAGTTCTTTTGCTATGCACTGAGAATGATAACAGTAGTTATCGAAACGTTTGCAAGATGTCTGTTGTATCGTTTGCTTTGGCCGTGATATTTATTATAATGTTTTACATACAAACAGAAATTGTTATCTTCTAATCAGCGGCATGTTTGCTTTTTCACTTTACGAGCTAGAGTGGTTGACTTTTAACTTCTCCGAGGGGATTGCACGTACAGAAGGGCAAATATTTGAGTAAAAAGCCGTTTGAGACGGAATTCACCTTCCAATTTAGCTCATCAGCTTTTGGACGCATGGGAGTAGCTGGCCTGGAAAATTTACCATCATAAATTATGAAGCTAAAGAAACAGAATGTAAAAATCACCACACCAGGTTTGTCAAAAACCTTAGCTGGTTATGTTGCGAAATGAAGGCTTCATAAGAAAGTTTCTTAGGCGAAAGATGGTTTTATACCGTGAAATTGACAAGCCTGGTGTAGACTATCTGTAGCACATTCAGGCCATTTGTTGACTGGCTGCGAAAGTTCAGACAGAACTGCATTTAGATCATGTATAGCGAACAGACTTGTTATAGACTAAATATCTCCAGTGTTTACTCTGATTAGCTACAGGAGAAACTGGTTCGTTGACCGCTACACAGCCTCCGTATCCGGTTGATTTTTTATGATTTCAGTTAACTTACTAGAAGTACCTTTTAGAACGGCGTATAGGCTAGGTTAAATCGAGAGACGCACACGCATGCAACAACTGGTTTTAGGGCATTTCCTTGAAAACAAATTGCTCAACTGAGCTTACATTGATCGATAGGCGTTTAGCACTTATTTCAAGGATGCAGTTCGCAGAATACGTGCAACAACATTTTTAGAGCGATTATCAGTGGGTATTGGATAGCCTCAACATTGGTGTGCTGGAGCATATGTTAGTGAAACTCTAAATTTGAAAAAACAGGCCCAAGTCCAGTGATATTTTTAGATGTTCGAGATGTAATGATGATGGCGAGTTGCTATGCTGATTCTGTACAGTTGAAGGTGTACAGACATTTAATCAGGTGCCTTTTAATCACGCGACGATTAATTACCGACATTTAATCACTAGACACTTAATCACGCAGACATTTAAACACCCCGACATTTAATCACTAGAAAGATCAACTTGTATGCACTTAAATTGCTCAAACTTTTAATCCACGTAATCCACTGTTTTTAGCTTTAGGGTTTTAGGTTTATGTGGCCTGGCATGTAAACTACGAAATGATTGACAGTTTAGGATTGGCACTTTGGTGCTTACCTACTTTAGGTATGTTTCCTTCATCCGACGTTACTGAAGTTTTTTGAAACTAGTTGACAACGTGCCAGACCATGAAAATATGCCAGAGCTTTTAACGTGTTTTGAACATACATATATTCGAGGCAGATGGTAGCCGCAGAACGCAGTGAACATTATGATTCCGTCATCTTTCCAGTAGAAAGATGGAATAATTTCGAAACCGCGTCTGGAGGATTGCAAGAACAACGAACTTTATCGAAGGTTGGTACAGTATTACGGAATACGGGTCCTTTTTCAATGTCATCAGCCAACATTATGGACTTTTATGAAAGGACTTGAAAAAGATATGCAGATGCAACTAACACTACTTCAACAAATTATCCAGTGATTAAATGTCAGTGATTAATTGTCGCGTATTTAAATGTCACTGAACCGTGTAAGTGATTAATTGTCTGCGTAATTAAACTATGTAGTGATTAAATGTCAGTGATTAATTGTCGCGTGATGAAAAGACGCGTGACGAAAAGTCACCAAACCCAGTTGAGCACGGTAGGGTCGTATGGACGATCGCATATATTTCGTATTTTCTCTATTTGCTTCTGCTGAACTGTAATTGGTATAAAACTAATAAACCGGATTCTGCCAGATTCTACTGCTACTTCTTGAGATGATATCGGTAGATAATTTGCCTAAAGTTGAACTAGGTACATTTAGTTTTTTCGATTTCATTCACTACTCTATCAACGTAGTGAAAAATGCAGCTTGCCAAAACGCAGAAATTTAACACCAGTATATCCGAAACGATTTATGTTTTCATTGCTCGTGGCATATGAGTGCTTTGTGCTCATTTACTGATACCAAGGGGTAAGATGTTGGACGTTTGAGCGAGTTTCTGTGATATGAGCCTTATTGCTATAAATTTACATTTGATTTTCACAGATTTGCATAATCTCCTGCGGTTGTCAGACATGTTTAATGACCGCTCTGTAATGTTTAGGGCAACCAATTTTTTGGCCTAAAAGCTTAAAAATTTTCCTTTATAATTGACGAATTTTGACTTTAGTTTGATCTATCAATTTCCTGTGTTTGCAATTGAAACGCGGAATACAAAGCATCAAAGCGATAGGTTAAAAATTTGTTTTCTGTTGAAATGAAATAAAAATCAAAAGTGTGAAAGACCCAATGAAACTAGAGGTAACAAACCGTAGACTAAAATCAATCCAAACGCACAAGAAAAATATCCAGTGTCAATAAATCTCCTGAACCCACTGAGAAAGTTTTTACATTGTTATAACTTCAGCATCAAGTACTACCACGCCTAGCGCACATTCAATTGCCCAGTAGTGGGCAAAACAACATCATTACGTCAGAACTTGCAAAAAATCCAGTATTATATCAGAATTTCAACTAAACGTGCAAAATCATATTAATATCTGTTGTTGTATCTTTAATAAAACATCGACAAAGAAAAAAAACTGTGCTGCAAGAAATTTTGACCTAACCATTAATTTTGACCTAATGATAAATTTTGACATTTTTTGACTAATAACTTCGGAGTCGCTCGTGGTATCAGCCTGACATTTGGTTTGTAGACGTTTCATAAGCTCTTTGAAAAAGGCAGAAAAATTTTGACTTTATTGATTTTTGGTTGCCCTAGTAATGTTACATGCATGGGTGGCGGAACCTTTTTCAAAGTGGGGGGGCACAAGCGCACGTCAAAAAAGCTATAGAAAATTTTTGCAGTTTGGATTGGCAACTGTGACGTCACAAGCAATGAGATATGACGTCATTACCTATGCACCATATGAAGGTATCAAATACACTATTTTAGACAAAATTACACCACTATGAAAACGTATCGGTGAACCACCTGAAATTCAAATAGGCTGTTACAGTGGTGACTCCAGGTCAACAGCGTCACTCGGGGTGATCATTCGATTTATACTGACTGAATAAAACCGTTCGACGCATGCGTCACTGAAATTTCCATTTGCTCTCATTTTGGCTGACATTGTCGTTGCTCTGTGATGTTAGTTACGTAACAATAAATGAGAAGTTATCATGATAACTTCTTCATTGTTGAGTATCGTACGTCACAGAGCAATGATAACGCCAGTAAACCCTCTGAGTACTATGCTCATTCATATTAGCCCGAGTTGCTGGACAATTTTTTATTCGTTTGAAATTATTCTCAAAATGGGAACTCCCCATAAATTGGAATTCAAATTCAATGTTCTATACAAATCCATTGCTTCCAAAAACATTCAGTCCGATACGAATTACATTTCAAAAAATACTTTCACAGCCCGGCAGCTCGGGCTGTAATGGATGAGCCCGAGTAAAGCGCAGGCGAACGAAGTCGAGAGAACACCTGCTATGAACGATATTGTTTTATTCAGATCACCTCCAACATGAACGCGAAAGGCCAGACATGAAACGAAAATATATGAATAGTGACAAGACAAATGAAACACGCCCGAGTTAACAAACTTAGTGAAGTGGCCCTTGGATGGTGGCACAAATATACAAAGCAAGCACGCTCGCGTTCTCAGATATAAATCGTAATCGAAGACTCGGGCTGAATCAGTGGAGTCTGTGTACCGGAGTCGCCACTGGGCTGTTAAAAACACCAAGAATACAGCTTAAAAAAGAGGCAAAAATGACACAGCATTGATACCTGTCTTAAACACATTCAAAATCACAATTTTTCCACATCTTGAACACAGATGTAACATGACTGAATACTCATATACAAAGGCATTAGAAACCGAAATGCAAAGACACGACAAAGCATACGTAGCAACTGGCAAGTTGTCTGTAAGGATGCCAATTGTATTGCCAATGCAGAAAGAAAATATAGCTATTTGGTGTTGCCAATGCAAAAACAAAAACACAAGTGAAACTTATCTCTGTCAAATATTTCATTTTGCGTATAAGATTCAGCAAAATTTCACTGTTTGGATGGTGTTAAAACACTTGAAATTACACCAATTTTTTAGTGGTGTGGCACAAACTTTTTCCTACACACAAGCATGGATGACAGAAGGGGGCCACGAATTTGAAAATTCAGCAATAAAAGCTGTTCTCTTAGTTTCGAGTGGTAAAAAACAAATTTCACCACGTTTGGCACCCCGTGGATAAACGTTTGGAAAAATCCATTAGTGGCCCCCCAGGAAAAAAATTTTCCGATGCCCATGCACACAAACATGTAAAGTTACACCATTTTTGTAAAAAATTGTGTTTTACCCCATATGGCAGGGATCGGGAACCTATGGCTCGCGAGCCAGATGTGGCTCTTTTGATGACGGCATCTGGCTCGCTTGATATTTTCTTAACACGATTGTTACGAATGCAACTTTTCTGTAATTTTCCTACAAAGCCATCAGTAACACTATGCAACATTACAAGTCGCATTAACAGTAAGAAGCATGTTACTAAAGAGAAAATTCAGACATTTACCATTGTTTAAAATTGTTGGTTTTGCTTAAGAATGCACACGTTAGTTGCATTAAGTGTTGAAAAATATTATATGGGTCTCACGGAAATACAATTAAAAATATGTAGGTTTCATGGTTCCTTTAGCCAAAAGGGTTCCCGACCCCTGCCATTTGGCAACACTGTTGAACAACACCAATGCGGTAAGCAAGCCATAGCAGGATGACAGAGTGTGCATGGCGTCTCTTGCCAAACACATACGAAATCCTGCCAAATTACAGTCATTATATTGTAAATATACTGCCAAATTCTGCAATATGTTTTTCATTAAACGATTTAGGCTACTTTAAGATATTTTATTAGTTTTGCAAGTTCCTTTAGTCTTCTGTGATGTAACTATAGGTGGCGGAACCGGGTGGCCTGCATGGGCCTAGGCCTCCCACTTTTATTTCTGGGCGACCTGGCCCCTCCACTTTTGAATGTCTAAATAAGTTTAAGTAACACAATAAGTATTGGGTCCATTGATAAGCATAATTCACCCGTGCTGTGAAAGAGTGAATGAACTGGGAAGAAGCTAATTAGTGATTCCTTGATCTACTTAAAAACTTTTGCAGTTTATGCTCTTTGTAATCTACATTCATATGCAGTATTTCGAATTGCTTATGTGTTTTTGAATTGAACCAAGATTACCAGCAATAATGACCTATCCCTAAAATATGTACGGAAAAACTTGTAGTTTTCAATTTATTAATTAATTTCACGCCAGTACCAAGATGAAGCTTACGTAGAAAAACAGCAAGTCACTCCTTTCGAAAGCGAACACGCTGATAAAAGGAAACAGAAAACGTCGCATGCGCTAAAACAGTGAGGAACGCCTGTTTCATTTTTACGATGACTGACATCGTACCGACAGTAGTGGTCTCATTTGTTATGGCAATAGAAAAATCTATCACCGGCCTATAGTAGGTCAAAGCCCCAATTTGTATTTTAAGCACTTTGTCCCTGGTTCAAACTTGTAAAGTTTAGTAAAGATTTTATGTTTTATTTGGTAGAAACTTCGTCATTTAACTATTCTGCCTTTTCAGAAAACATAAATTCAAATAGATTGCAAACTAATGCAATGTAACTACGACACTCGTTCTCTGAATAGACAACATAAATAGCACCCGAATCAAAAAAAATCGTTCGTGTGATATACTGTAATTTAATTGAGTACAAGGTTTTCGAAATTTGCCTATCGGTACATGAGCTTACAGTGGATATTTTAAGGGATTTGGCTTGCAGCTAAACGTAACCAACTCCGGTGATCTGTATGAACAAAGAATTTCCAGGTATAGGTGCCAGCGAAAGAAGCGGAGACAGAAATAAAAGCGTTTTTACGAAAATAGGTACAAAGTTCATTCGTGGCTTCATGATTGTCACTTCGAGTAGTAAATTGTGCTGCTTTGCATTGGCAGAGTCAACTGGAGAAAGCAGTGATTAATTAGGGAAGCAAACATTATGTGGAGTAAAGTTCATGACTCCGTCGGAAAAATGATACACCAATTGGGAGCGCTGCCCAAAGAGTTTATGAAAGTTTTTGGTGCATGGTAGGCTTGTATAAGTATTCATGTTAAAGTGCTCAAGGCTCAATAGCAGTTTTTTTTATATATCTATCAGAGCTAGGCTTCAAACGTTTGGTGCCACCATACTCCCTAATAAAGCCGATTTGGTAGAGCCAGGACTTGAAATTACAATGAAACCAAGGTTTCATGGCCCTGGTTATACGCGCTAATCATTATTTGAATTAGACGTTAGTAGAACTTGACAAGTGCCTATTCATGCAAAACCTTTGTTGTACAGTAAATTCCAATCCGGGTTTCAATAAACAGCCTACAGAGTGGTCCGAAAATGTGTGTCCATTTATGGTAAAGTAGCATTTTGTATTGAATGGAATACTTTGCAAGTTTTTTCATAGACCTGTCTTACAGATGTAGGGTAGGCTGCTGACTGTTGAGGAACGGAATGTAGGGGTCATCGGTCGATTACGCTTTCAGAGATCCTTCCTAGTTGAGGGGTCAACACAGTTGTTACAGGAGCACAGGTCAGTCTCCCAACTAAGCAACGTGACATCTTGAAGTTGCCAACCCAATGCAAGGCGAAATAAAGGCCCTCACCGCTTTCTCCGTATCCGGCAGCACTCCAAGTTTCATTACCTCTTTTGATTATATTCAGATATACAACAAAATCTTCAATACACATGGATGTAAAGTTCGAGCAAAGCAACATTAAAGGCTCGGTGTAGACCAACACAGAACCGTCCCCAGAAAGTCGTCAATAGGGGGCTTTACGTTTGTGCCGGGGGACTTTACGTTCGTGCAGGGGGGCTTGACATGCAAATTTGACAAAAATTCCACTAATTTATAGGGTTTCTTATTTCAATATGGGGCCTTGGAGCTTTGAGGGGGATAATCCCACCAAAGCCCCCCCGTAGCGACGGGACTGGACCAACTGTGACCAAGAGCGTTGAGCGTTCACTTGCGCAACCGGAAACAGTGAACAACCACCGCGATGTTATAGGCTGCACTCACAGGCTATCGTGTCAACTGTTAGACTGTTCGCAAACAAAGACATTGCATTAAATCACGGAAAGAATATTGCTTGAAATCATCCAGTAAGAACGTACAAAACAATAAAACGCTAATGTATTCACTATATAAACATGTAAGTTTTGGATGGGGTAAGTTTTTTCTCCTAAACCACCATTTCACGAGCACACCTCTGTAGTTTATAATGTGCTCGATCCATGCTACTTGGAACTGAATCACTGTGGCTGCTCGCACATTAAAGTTTGTAATGACCCTCTCCAACATCTCATGGGAAAATCTCCTGATCTTCGTTCGAATTCGTGATGTTCGCATCAATAGTTTGTTAGCATAGACCCTGTCTTTAGATAGGCCTATCCATTGAGAAAATGATCCAAAGGGTAGGTCTGGAGAATGTGCAGACCAAGGGAGGCCTGCACGACGGAAGATGAGCCTGCTGACTGATGGTTTGCTTTGCACAAAGGCTCGTCTCCCAGCCTTGCTTGAATTGGTCGCAAGTAGTAAATCAGTATCTTATGCGGATACAGGTGAATATCCTATTCCATTATGCGCATAACTGGACTCCTTGAAAGACCTGTATCCTGAGAGAACCGCCTTACGGATTTACTTGGAGACTGTTCCAAACATTGTCTCACAGTCATGATGCAATTTTCTGTCCTGACTGACTGTGGCCGGACACTGCGGCCTGTGTTATCCTGTAAACTACCCGTCTCCCTGAATTTGTCCAGGAGAGTTTTAATGTGAGTCTTGTCCATTTGTTTGGTGCTAAATCCTGGAGCGTTTCTGCCTGGAAAGACCCTTTGAAATTCACGTTGAGTTTGGACAACTGATTTTGTCTCGAAATAGGCCTCTACAATCTCGATTCTCTCCTGCCCGGAAAATCTTGCTACTTGATCCATCAAAGGTGGTACATAAAACTTTGAAACTTGAATTATGATTTACCTGGAAAACAGAAGCCTGGGTTAATTTGATATAAAATTATAGTGATAATACTGTAAAATGGATACATCTTTTTCGACCACCCTTATAAACGAGAGAAGCTCTGCTGATAAGAGTCCATCATTCTGCCGCAACAGCTTTTTCCAAACTAAGCTAGATTGGTCGCTATTTTGAATGAAGTTGACCTGAAGCCAAGGACAGATTGTGTAGGACATTTTTAACCCCGTGACCAATATCGAGACAAACTTGCCATAGCCTGCGTCTTTTCATCAAAAGTTTTGGTTTCTAATGCTATGTTGATGCAAAGTCGCAATTTCTTTCCGACGCATGTTTCTGTACAAAAGAATTCACACGCAAGTTACAGCAAGTCAGTGCTGAACTTTGTACAGTAGTACTCCGCCTGCGGTGTTCGAGGCAGACCTGGCTTACAATAATCACGTCCAAAAACACTACGAGACAGGCTCGTTGTATGTAAGTGCGTTTGCTAAGTTTGTGGGATCCAAATACTTTCGGTTTTCATACAGTGTTGCTTTTGTCCAGCTTTTTATATTTCCAAGATTTTTGGTCTTGAATACTTTTATCAACCAGCCAAAGCAAAGTATGAATAACCTAGCGGAATAATATAGCTTCGGTTCTTTCGCCAATGACTATTGCTGTTACAGTGTGAAAAGCTGTTATTTTAAAGCAGGGGTTCTTAACCTTTTTTCTCCAATTCCCCACTTTTTAGTGGCCCAACTCTCCATTTCCCACCACAGCATCGGTCTTTGACAAAATCGATTTTAACCCTTGTCACTTTTACCCAAACATGACTTACAATACCTCACATATTGGTTGTTTTTGTTATTAAAGCAGTTTGTAAATGGTTGTGATTTGTAAAGTAAGTCAACATTTGGATGTGATGTGTTAAATTTTGAAGCAGTGGTTCTGTGCTGTCCGACTGGTCATTCCCCGCTTGGCAACTCCGCCATTCCCCACCAGTGGGGAATTCCCCACAGGTTAAGAACCACTGTTTTAAAGAGTCTAATGCGATTTTGTCTTGAACAGTGCAAAAGCCCGTCACAAATCTTAAATTTTATAATTTACATCTGCTCAATTTTTAATCACAACCTTCAACACAAAAGAATTGCAAGTTGGTTTGAATGAGTACAGGTTTTGGATTTTGGACATCATCATTTCGACTCCACCACTATAGTGGGATAAGCAGGATTACGATAGTAGTAAATTTGCCTTGTAATGAAAAGGGACGGCAAGAGTCGCTGTGTTTCGCCAGCAAGAACTAAGAGAAACCAAAAGCGTCTTATCAAAAATGTGGTCTCACTTCATAATAAACGGACTCTGGAAGTGGATACCAGTAAGAACCCTGGTTTATCGCCTTTGTGAAAACCAGTGTATACCGTACCTTTTCACGAGGGATAATGCTCCCATAAAAGTATATTCTGCTAGGAGTATTCCGATCATTACAGTTATGTTCAACGAAAATACTGTAGTAAATCTAGCACAGGAATTTATGTATGTAGCTGAGTAATCTTAAAAAAAAACACTTAGAGTAGTAAGTGACCATACTACAGTAAAAACATACTTTCAACGCACAAACTACAGTGATTATCCTCTGATCTCATTTTTTATTTGTTTGTTGCCAACTCTTCCGAATGTCAAGCAGCAAAACTGAGCCTTTCATGAAAAAAAGCCACTGTATGTGAGTGTGTGAGTGTAAGGTTAGGTAAACCAGTTGCAGCGTTCCAGGAAATGGCTTACTTCGTTTTATTTTAACACATTTTGTCCTCTCTTTTTAACAATGAATTTCTTCCAGTGCAATCCAGGAAATTCTAAAGATATGCTCAGAATAACTACTTACAGATATGATCAAAATTTTCAAATTTTTGTGTGAAAGTGTTCGCATACTATTTTTTCGTAAAACACGCAATGGGTACTGGATAACTATTTAAGCCAGTGGTTTTCAACCTGGGGTTGCGGCCCCTCGAGAGTCATGAACCATTTTGGAGGAGTTGCGAGTAGACATTTTATGTCCGCAGCTGCATTACATTTGCTTTATTCGAGTTTTAGATGGGGGTTGTTGGGAAATAGTGGGCTGCTATAATAGGTCGCGGCAGGCACGTAGCAGCGGGCTCATTCGGGGGCAGTACCCCCAAATTTCTTTTGTGCCCCTCCAATTTTTCTTGTTCCCAGAAAAATTTGTTTTAAAAATATAATAAAAACAAAAATCATGCCCTCCTAAAAACGTATTTTGCCCCTCCCAACCTCAAAATTTGGTTACGGGCCTGGGTCGCGTTAAAAAAGGTTGAAAACCACTGATTTAAGCGAATGATTTGGGTAAAATTCGCATGGACTGTGTTTTAGAAGGATCTGGATAAAAAAGTATAAGCGCGATTGGTTTTGCTGGACATTTATAACTACGTGTGCTGTACCCCAAGGCATCCCTATTTTTTGTGTTTTTAAGTAGCTTTGAGAAAAGTGTCAACGAAAAGCATGCCGCTTCAAGAACAGTTCTCAAATTATATCACTTTGTTGGAATATTCGTGAATGCATGTTCGAATTTTTGCGGTTAAAAGTATTCCTGGTTCCAATTAAAATTTCAAAACATAAGATTGCGTGTCATTGACAACATGTAACACTGCTGCATGCGCAACATCAACTGATTCTTAAGAAAAGGGTGCACTATCGCTAGAGTTTTCGATGCATGCCTTTAGTTTTTCCTAGATTGTGGTGGCCGCTTTGCGAGCGGTGGTGCAATACTCAAAATAAAAAAAAAACAATAAAAAATCGCATACAGCATATTAAAATCCCACCACACAACAAGTTAGTTAGCGATGAAATCAAGACCAAGCAAAATAAAGTGGCATCATGCCTGAAATGGAGAGCAGTTTAATTTAAATTATGCCTAATGACGACGGTGGCTAGCTCGAAAAGGTGTCCTCATGTAGCAATTCTAAACTTAGTGCTTTAAAGTTTCAGGATAAACTTAAGCAGTACTTCCAGTTGTCGTACAGTACCGTAAGTGTACCAGGAAAGTTCACGCTGTTTGCACTTTTTCTGTATTTACCTGCAAGGCGTCATATTACTAGAATGGTATTTATATTCTTTAATTTTGTTTCATTGACAATTTCAAAACAATAATACATGCGTGATAGCAATGTCGTACAGAGACAATAATTCAAAATTCTTATTGTGTCAGAGCTCAGTCAATTAATTAGTCATTCCTAGTAATAGTGGCTTGTTGTTGTGGTCGAAACTTATTGTAGGTATTCATCTGCAAAAAGGGCTGTGCCTAAGGGTGACATCGTGATTGGACTTACAGTCTGTTCAGGTGGGAACACTACTGTTCACACAAGCGTAGTATTTACAGTCTAATAGAGATCACTGAGCAGGTAAGCCACACCCAGCAAAGAAAATCTCTGTGTGGTTCTTCAATGCCTCAACCAGTGGCTGCATGTCAGTGCAACTTTTGGATTTACTGGAGGTATCGAAGTGAGCTTTAGGTATTGTTGGCAGCTTTCGGAACTATAGTCTGAAATCAACAACAGCCATACTTCTCCATGTCCGTCTTGCTCTTAGTTCATTTTGAATATAGGCAAGACTACTTGTCATTGCCAAACTTGCCTATTCACGTGCAGTCTTCTTTTGAGTCTTGAGAGATAGTCATCGTTAGAGAAGCGGCTCATCGCACCAGAGGCGAATTTTCATTTTCGGGGCCCTAGGCTATTTTAACTTGGGAGCCCTTCTGGAAGGTTCGCGACGACTGATGTCACACAAATTAGCACTGCACGTGCTCGTTACATTCACTGAACAAGTTGTTCCAATTCAAATACATATTACTTTATTCTGAATTCCCTCGATATCAGGAACAAAACAGTCACAATGAAACTAATGAAAAAGGCAGCGGTCACAGGTGTACAGGATTCGGATTTCAGGACTCGAGTCAGGCAAGAGTCAGCACATTTTGAACAAACCGGATCGGATCCGGACTACGGTTTTATTTAAGCTTCAGGATCAGGATCAGGATTTTCAAATTTCCTTTTTTGGGGATTTGACGCCAACGCAATCATAAAAAGAATTTTTGCGAAGATTTAAAGGATGTAATATAGTTTATATCAATTACAAATGTGTGAAAGAGGCGCAGTCACACCGGACGTGTCGTGCAGTGCAGAGCACCAGTCCACCACCATAGCATCCCATCAGTCCACTATCAGGCTCACTACAACGTGATGTCTGATTACATTTGTAAATTGTGAGTTGTCGAGGTTAAAGATGTGGTGTTGCTATGCCTATTTTGCTGTATTGTATATTTCAGTGTGCATCAATATCATTTAGTTTCTATTTACTTATCGGTTAGGGCTTAATCATCAGCTACTGTTAGTGGATGTAATAAGTCTAGCAAGCCTAAGTTGTTTTGTGATTAAAAGTTGAATTGTAAATATTGCTTTCAGCTTCATGTTTTATTGCATGAAGTTGGTTGACTGCATTTTCTGGATCTGACTTTTAGTGCCATTTTTGGTTATGTGTGGTTTCATTTTTCGCAGTCTGTGTTTGGTAAAGCTTTGCTTTTCACAAAGGAAGTGGCTATAGG
>Ga0210059_1012364_pt1 | contig 12907 bp, 8 predicted proteins | sample Ectturendosymbi2_FD_188042 | JGI IMG/M metagenome (GOLD analysis project Ga0210059, IMG submission 188042) | Ecteinascidia turbinata endosymbiont from Florida, USA - Sample 2 (SPAdes) (version 2) | ecosystem: Host-associated > Tunicates > Ascidians > Unclassified | place: Key West, Florida...
GAAACTACAGTCCAGTTGATGCGCGGATTCGTAAGGGTCAGGTTCTAGGCGAAAGATTGTCAGGGCGCGTTTCTCAAATTTCTGCGGACTAGCTCCCCCACGGCTCGCGATAAAGAGGCTAGCTGCCGCAACAATCACCACCTGCAGAATTACATAATAATAACTTGTTACACCTATTATGGGATTCAGACTTGAGGGTAAAGAAATGTATGTACCTCCTCTTTGCTTTCGCAAATTGCTGTTGGTCAATTCACTCCATAGCGGTAAGATTTAGAAAGAATGCGCACAGGAAACAGAGAAAAGCCACTTAAACACAAACCCTGCAGTTTCGCTTCAATTTTACGAACATGCCCTGCTAGTTCAGCATCTACATGTGTATTTTTTGCAATATGTGGTTTGGTATGGTCCAACATCAGAAACAGCTTGGTGCAGAGAAGGCAGAGAAATTGATTAAAATACACCGATTTTACAGAGCTGAAGATGATGACCAGTAGAATTTACTCAAACTGTTCGAATTATTCTCTTTTTTCACGTCCTTGAAATTGTGTTGCTGTTAATTTTGTTTCATTAAAAATAATTTACAGTTAACAGTACAAGTGCGCTGCTTAGGCTATTTTACTTTTAATTTCATAGTACATTTTTCAAAGAAAAAGTAGAGTGGTATTATTAATAGGTTTTATTGTTTTTTTAAGTAGACTTTTCAAAAAACAACCGCGTGCGTTTTTTTGGTTAGGTCCAATTAAATCAACACTGAAAATAATTATGGACTTTTAATTGACTTTCTCAGCCAAATTTCAAAACTGTCCTATTTCAACGTCTTTGATTTAGCTTATTTTACGATGCAACACTAGTTTCCCGTTTCGTTTTTTGTCCTAATACAGTCGCACACCTGTGCTTGCAATATGTGCTTCGTTTCGAGCTTCGTCATCAATTGGCAGTTCAGGCGGATTGACCGTATTGGCTCACACACGCCCGTATCTGTTCTTTACCTTACTAATTGTACACATAACAGCCACATAATAAAAAACGAAAATTTTCTTGCGTACCTTATGCGCATTCTCAATTCTTGTGTATTCTACAAGCTTGAAACTGTCAACCCTAGGTGTCCGCCATCCCAGCCGCATACCTTTTTTGCTCGATTGCTATTGGACATGACATTCGCGCAACCTTGTATTTTTGCAGTTGTGAACTGCGCTGACGTAGCACTGAGTGCGTTCTACTTCCCTGTTTTAACGCGTTGCCAAATATTTTTGCAGTTATGAACTGCTCTGTGTTAGTAGACGGCTCATAATTTATGTTCATTACAGTGACACATTGTAGCCTACAACGAGAAGAGTGCGTGTAGAATAATATACACAGGTATGCCGGAGAATGGAGGCATGGCGGGGGATTTTACCCCTCTGTCCTTTCAAATGGGCGACGGCGGCAGAGCTGCCTTTTCATCGTAGATGTAGGAGCAGGCAAATTTTGGCGGTGCAAAGGATTTTTGCCCGAATTTCCCCGAATTTGCCCGTAAAGCTTTTGTGCAACTTCTGCCAACAAATTTTCTCCCACAAAGATCATGAAGACCTTTTTTTTGGTGTGGCTTTTTTCATGTGATTTTGTGCAAGCCTTGGGCGCCAATGCTTAAGTCAAGCAACGTTGGGCGCCACTTTTACCCGGATTTTCAGGGATTTTGCCCAGATTTTCAGCAAATCAATACTTTTGGGGGTGGGCTTGCATCCCCTCCTGCAACAACACTGCTTTTCATAACAGTATCACAGGTAATTTCATGGTTTATCAAGATCGACTTGAAACAAATTTACTGCAGCTATTCGGGCACCCAGAAAATTCCGAATGATTTTCTATAAGTTCTGTTATTATTTTTGAGGTCAACATTGTTGATGAAAAGAAACAAACATAACAGGTAACGATTTTTTTGTTTTTAATAAATTTCCATTGCCCTCAACTGTTTTACTGCTCCCTCTGCCCTACCGCTGCTCCGGCGTCCCTGAATATGCATGTTGTGTCGACAAACTTCGCCAAAACGTTGGATGCAAACCTGAATGTGACGTCATGAATTGCGTGTAACCAGTAATGATGACCACCATACGCCACTGCTCAATACTGGAATTTGGGAGGGGGCATCCAATCAAGCAGTCGCCCCGGGCATCACCAGACCTCTGCACGCCACTGGGTCCGAGTGAGATTTTCATGCGAGGATTCAGAGTCATAGTGACGGCACATGGGGAGACCTCCCCTGTACTTCAATGACGTGTTCCGATTTCGTTGAAATTTGTTTGTGTTTGAGGTAATCGCCGTGATTTTCATTCAGTTGTATTGGTGCAGATGACGCTGTGGAAATTCCTACCGTGGTGCAGGTGTCGTCATACGTTCATTACGTAATAATATGTTTATTTCGTGATAAGGGGTTCATTACGTAATAATATGTTTATTTCGTGATAAGGGGTTCATTACGTCATAATGCGTTTACCATGAGTGGGCGGCATCGTCGCCATTGCTCAGGAAAAGTGCCTCTGCTGCCTCCACGTGGTTTGGTAGAAGTGCCGCGAGTTGGGTGAACACTCAAATGACTTCAAGTTCACAAAAATGGATGAAAAGGTTGTTTTGGACTGCCCGCCAGCTTTATCAGATATTTCGGGGCGTACTGCTGGATTGTAGAATTCCAGTCTGTCTGCTCCAGAATCAGATACTGAAGTGTCCAAACGTTCTGGTGGATAGCGCTAACAACACTACGGAGTTGCTGCAGCACCAGCTGATGGTTTTATTCGCAGTCTGAGCAAAGGGCTTGATCAAAATAAAGCGTTCAGTCAATCCAATGGGGCGGGGGGCGGGGGTGCAAGCGAAACCCCAAAAGTTTCGATTTGTCGAAAATCCCTTAGAATCTGGGCAACATCTATGAAAATGAAAATCTTCGCAAAATACCTGAAATTTCGGGCAAATGACCTGAAGATGCGGATAAAAATGGCGGCCAACGTGGGGAGGATCATATGAAATACTCGCACAAAGAATTGCCCGAAAACGTTTTGGGCAAGTTGGGGAAATTCGGGCAAAATTCTTTCGCACCCCTAAAAAGTTGCCTATGCCTCGAGCAGCACGTGTTTGACTCTCTGCTGCCTCCACGCGGTTTTGATTCTGATGTGAAGTGTGAAGATGACGTTGCGGAAGACGTCATTGCTTCACGATTTGTTTCGAAGCTTGCAATGTACTGCAGTGCATCAATCGCGTGAGAGCGCGATGCTGGCATTTCGTGGAGTTTACGCTTGTGTTGCACTTCGACTTCACTGCTGGCCCGGTGTCTCCTGCGTCATGCTGAACGCAACTTTGTGCTCGCAGCAAGAACTGGCGATGGACTCAAAAACGTGACAAAATTTACCAGAGAGCCTTTGCAGAAGGGTTATTTGCATGGTGTACTTAATGTTTTTTACGTGCTTGGAGATGCGTCCTCAATAGGCAGATAACCATGCTACGCAGTCCCAGCCAAGACAAAGATTTGCTGCAATTATTTCAACCAGTATTGTGCAAGGTTTGTAGCAGAGACTGAAACACTGGATTGGAGTTAGTTTATGTTGTTATTGTCGTTTGCGCTCTCACAGTTAGGAAACCTCAAATCTTGTGCTCCGTTTTCCTTTCTGCTGGTAAAAGATGCAAAACTCACTTCCTTTTGAGATTACTATCTTTTTGCAACAATAAACTCTGACGTCACAATGTATTTTATTACTGAAAATACGATTCAGTGAAAAATCAGCGTAGGAATGATCACCATTATTTTTAAAACCTTGTCAAACTTCTGTATGAATGGCCCTCACTTAGCAACTGGAAGACCGACACAAGCCCTAAGAATTCATGATTGTTGCTATACAACCAAAACTTTAAAAAGCGATTAACATTGCCCCAAGATAAAGATTCAATGAAAGGTTGTGGTTCGTGGAGATAATTTCTCCGGTTGCTGAATCAAAAATACCAAACTTCATAAATGTACACAATTGCGTTATCAAAAATTTGCACTTAATGTAGCTTGTGTGATAGGCGTAGCCAGGGGGCAAAGGGGCCATGCCGTCCCCAAAATTTTGGAAAACAGTCAAAATTTTGGAAAACAGTCATGGCGTTTTTCCAAACAATATAAGTGTTATTCGCCTAAAATCAAACATTTTGGTCAGCCATGTTGTGCTTTGAGAGGCGTTTTTCCAAACAATCTAAGTGTTATTCGCCTAAAATCAAACAATCAAACCCTCCCAAATTTTTGGGCTGGCTAAGCCACTGGCTTGAGTCGAAACTGTCTTCAGAATAAAAGCGTTGTTTATTACAGATGTATCAGAAGGCGTTAAAAGCGTTGGGGGAGAAGCGTTTGCTCATCCTTTATTTCACTGGTTGGCAAAAAGTGCAACTGGTTTGAATTTTCTATCAAAATGTGTAAAAAAGAGCAGGTCTCCTGCCCAGAAATCCCGCAGTTTTTCTGATTAATGTATGAATGATAAAAGGTTATTCGTTTCTTAAGTTTCCTGATTTTTTTTCAAAACAGGTAATTGCAATTCTCTGCATCCTATTTTTTCCTCTGGAAATCAAACCACCCTACCCTGTTTCCCATGACTTTGTTTTTTGCACCGCGTGGTAGGCACTCGACTCCCCGGTCCTGCGCGTCTATGTCAATCATAAACAAATGTATGCCATTGGTAAGTGTGGAGACAGACAGGGACAGTAGCGCAGCCAGCCCAAAAATTTGGTGAGGCCAAAACTGTTTGGTTTTAGGCGAATAACACGATTTTGTTTGGAATACCGCCTCTCTCAGCACAAAATGACTATATGTTCTAAAAATGTGGGGAAAATTGCCCCTTAGGCCCCTCCTGCCTGGCCACGCCTATGGACAGGGACAGACAACAGCCTGTAAATAAAGATGATGTAGCAGCACATCAATCACATTTTATGTCTCGTTGACAAATTTGCTGGTGTTACCACAGCAATAAAAAATAAGTGCAATGTAAGCTAGTTTATGATGGAAGAAGCATCTGCAGTTAATAAGTGATACGCCGCTCGCAGAGCGCTGAGAACCGGCTGCTGCAGTAATAGTCAGCCATCCTGTAGCCCTCGGGAAACTTGTGCATGTAACTGCAGTCTTGTCTGTTTCTATAGTTGTTTGGCTCGCCTTGTTTGAAGATAGTGTTTGCTTTGGTTACGGGGACTCCATCTATGTATTTCCACACCCCCTCTGTTTCGATGTCACTCAATCCGATCCAAATGCTGAAGCGCGTTGAAGCTGGCAAAAGGTTTGAAACGATGTAACTGAAAAAACAACAACTTCGTTTGCTACTCGGAGTTATTACTCTACAAGTTAAGAGCAGCGTCTATGCAAACTATCAGTAAAATTGCAGCTGTCAGGCTGCGGATCCTTGCACTTTCACCAAGGTTCCCAAGTGACAACAGAGTACTTCCGACGAGATAACCATCACCACGGGCCCCTGAATGTTGTATAGGTAGGTCTTTCCCGCGTTACCCGGTAGTGCTGCCCTTCTCTACCACGTCTCAGTGAATCACGTACGTCAGCCTTAACCGTCATCTCCCAACTTTATTCAAACCTCTGCGGACAACAGTTAGAGGCGGCACCTTTGGAACAGGGGGTGGTCGATTGGGGCGATCTCCCCCCTGAAACCAACGAAAGTAACTTTATTCACCATGATTTTGTACAATGCAGAAAACAGCATTCGCGGTATAAGGCAATTTTGTCGACCATTGTTTTTTCACAGGAGTATTGTGACGCATACTACATCCCTCTTGTGAACCTGTAATGAAACTTGACTATTACTGAAATCGCCTCCCCCAGCCTTACTGGCAGGATCCGCCCCTGCATTGGACGGGCATTTCCCACTTTTATTCCACCCTTTTCTTTGAATTATCCTCTTCAACTCGCAAGCCACTATTTTAAATTTCAAAATGAAGCTATGTCCGGAAAATAAATCACGCTTTTTTATCTGTTTTCCTTACGTTTACGCTTGACTAGGCTTTAAATAATCGTCACCCAGAAGTCCGAAAACACCAATAATTATTACTTTCTGGAGTCGTTTCTCCTCAACCCGGCCGCAGCGAGATCTCCTCCTTTACTTTTACAGAAGTTTCTGGATTCGTTGAAGTTTCCACCAGATCTTCTGACGAGGTATTCATAACCATTAAAAAGAGGAGACCAACCAATATCTGCAATAACCGAAACGGTTATTTCATTACAAAGTTGGTAGCAAGTGTTTGGAATGAAAACATTGAGCCAGTGGCGTAGCAAGGTCAAAATTTTTTGGGACAAATCTTTTGGCTTTAAGCGAACAACAGTATTTTGTTTCGGACACCGCCTCTCAAAAGCACAAAATGACAGGATATGCTAAGAGGCATGGCACTCTTGGCCCCTACCTGGCTACACCTATGCATGGAACCACATTTTTCACGCACGCACGATATCTTTTGTTTTTATATTTGTGTCTAACTTTGTCATTTTCGTTTTGTAAATTGTGAAGAAAAGAACTCTTTTGTCTTGAGTCAGTCCTGACAGCGCTGTTTTTAAACAGGGAGAACCTTTTATCATTTTCGAAGCATACCACGAATAACTGAGCTGACTGTGAATGCATGCTGGTCAAAGAAGCAATTGCATGTTTGCTGCAGCTCAGAAGTTCCCAATTTGGAGTACATTTGCCTATCTTAAGGGATACATTTGTTGTACATTTGCAACAAATTAACGTTGAGATATAAAAACGGAGTATACTTTTACAGTATATTTCGAAAAATCTAAAAGTTCTATTAAAAATTCAGTAGACGTTTGGTATTTTACTCAGCCTTTTTGCCATAGGAAGTTTTAGGGGTACATTCTCATCTTAATGCTAAAGGGGTACATGGTTAGACCTTGCTTTTACTCAACAATTCGAGCTTCAAAAAAATTTTGGTCATTTTTACTCCAGCAAGCTAGATCAAGGGTCTCAAACTCAAATTGCTCCGAGGGCCAAATGAGAGCTTATAAAGTAACCCAAGGGCTGCGTGATAACGATGAAACAACAATGGCGGTACCTAAACCTAATTACTACAAACAACCTTTCCATCTTATTTCCTCCAAAAGGTATCATGAGTTACAGGTAAATATATTTCTAGCCATCTCTATATTCGTTTAAAATGAACAAAACCCCCTCGCGGGTCGCGTGTTTGAAACCACTGAGGTAGATATAACTTTACAAAACTAAGCGTTTGATATAAAGTGCCTCAAGCTATTTAAACGGATGCACCAATGTGTGCATCAGACCGCATTCAGGAACCAAAAGCGAAACTACAACCTGAGCAATTTGCTGAACTGAAACGTTTTAGCTATTTGTGCTGCTTAATCGTAGATCAGTGTTGCCCACATAGAGCGGTGTTAAAACTGTTGTTGGGCTTTTAATGAATCAGTTGAAAACTTGGATGGGTCAAAACGACATTTTTGAAGTGGAAGAACTTTTCGCTCCATGTTTACGGTAATCATGAATTCGATCACAGCGAGCCGCACAAGGAGGTGGGGTCGCACAAGGAGGTGGGGTCGCACAAGGAGGTGGGGCCGCACAAGGAGGTGGGGTCGCGCAAGGAGGTGGGGTCGCACAAGGAGGTGGGGTCGCACAAGGAGGTGGGGTCGCAGAGCAAGAAACACTGAGAAACATCATAACTGTTGAGGTATACAGTGTTCTTCAAATATCTTCGAAGGGCACACTGCGGCAAGAAAGAAGAAGACAACTGGATGCAAAGCACAGGGCCAACAGAATTTGGAAAACAGCTTTTATAAAAAATTAAATGGAGGAATCAGTTATTTATATAAAAAACAAGTACCTTTTCTCAGCTGTTCAATCTTATTTTCACTTCTAGCAATTCTGTCGCCGATGCTGGTGACTTGGCTGTTTGTTTGACGACGAGTATCGTTAAGTAATGAATCTAATGACGTCAACTGTGCGTCATATTTTTCAGAAATAGTTTGCACTGTTTTGTTCAACATCATCAAAGCCCCTGTGTTGCTCTTCCTGTCCAAGTCCTGTAATTCTGATTCGGATCCAGTTGTGCGATTCTTAATCACTTCGATCTGCTTCAGCAGACTGTTGATCTGGAGAAGATTGTATATTTTCGAAGAGTTGACAACTGATTTAAGAACCAGGAAAACGATTGCAAATCAATAAATTTTAACAATGACTTGTTGAAACTTCCAAAATAGTTAATATTTGTCAAACGTCACTGGGTTCTTTAATGCTTCACGAACTGCCGAAACGATAGATTCTCTTGTGAGAAAACCAGTATCATATGAAAATGTAAAATATATTTTCTGTAAGTTATTGTTACACTGAAAACGTAACTAACTGCTTAGATTTTCTAAAAAAAAGTAGATTTTAGATTTATTTGTACATTTATCTCAGACTCGAGGTTCATATCGTATCGGTTGCTAGCAGTACAAGAGAAATACAAAAGCAATTACGCAAAGGGCAGGTTATTAGATGAAGTAACAATTGGTAGATAACGTAGGGGTAAAGTATGGGTTAGTATAGATAAAGTGTAGAGCTTGGTAAACTAAGTAACTGTTAGTAGATAGGCGCGAACAGTATGATAGAGAAGAAATCGAAAAAACGCACCTGCGACGAACACAGTTACTCACACAAAAACATTTGTTCATAAGTAAGATATGAAGACATCTGCAAAAATCGGATCAGATATTTGAAACGAATTGATTGAGATGTTTAGCGCTGAATAAACGTTATTTTAATTCTTCAAGTGGATTTTTTTTAGTTTAATACCAAGGCTGGAAAAATCGAATTTCATGTCGTTAGAGTTTGTATGTTTTTCAGCGGAAGCTTGGTCAACTTCGGCATATAATTAACAATCGTTTGGATTTTTTAGCTCCTGAAGTTGTTTTAAGCAGTACAAATGAAATGAATAAAGGTTTCTTCAATTTCAGTTTCGCGTTTTTGTCTCCTGTTAACCAAAAGCATATATGGGCTTCAAAGATTTATTGTTCCCTGCACCAAATGCAATCAATCCTTTATGAATCAAAGAAATGTCACAAATGGATTCTCACAGTCAAATTCGACGTCAGAGTTTCTTGATTGACGGTTTCAATACTTTGTTTGACTTGATTCACATCTCGTTTTTGATCCTCTAAACTTTGGTTGAATCTCGAGATTTTCTCATCGTTCTTCTTCCTCTAAAATTATCATTCAAAAAATTATACAAAGTATTTTATTTCATACAAATTTTATCACAGGTCGTACGCTTTCTCGAAGTTGATGAAACATACATAGGCATTTTTGGCATAGGTTACAGCAGCCCCGTATATGTTTGGGGGTTAAAATAGATTTTAGGGGGGAAAGGTTATATTTTTCTTATCTGTATGAAACAAATGTTTCCGGGCGCAAGAAAATTTGGGGAGACTACTTCTAATACCCCCACCGTGGCTACGGTCCTGGGCTAAAGTACTCTCAAAAATTAATTGGAGAGTGAAAGTTTAGTATTTACTAGTGATCGAAAACAGACTTTCAAGTGACTTGGTATTTCCTCAGCAGACTGTTGTCCCTTTGCGTTCTTCCATCTTTCTCACGCGCAAAGCAACATCAAGGAACAACATACAAACAAGTCAAAGTCTCTCAGTTGCTGATTGATGTTGTCCACACTCCGCTGCAACTTGACAACCTCTCGACGCTGAGAGTGCAAGGTTTGGTTCAGGGAAAGTCCCTTCCTGTTTGCGTCTATCTGCAAATGATTTTCATGAAATCATAATATTATTTGCACAGAGCTGCAATTGTACCTGAATTTTTGCAGAATAGTTTTCAGCTCTATTCTTCACTCATAATGTTTCATGGAAATTATCGTTAACGTGTCATGAATTGAATCTTAAAAAGACGTTTTTGTCTCGCCTGGGTTTAATTTATCAACATTTTTGATAAAATGATATGCTTCCTCATATCACTAATGCAATGTTAATTTGATTGGAAAGTTTCCAGAAGTATGTTTCCAAACCGAAGAAATAGAACATTGCTTTCAGTTTGAACATGCATATTTGGTAAGTAAGGATATAAAAGTGTGGCCGTTCCAAAAGACATGTATTAATTCGAAGAAAGATCCTCAAACCTGCAGCATTTGCATCAGGAACAATCAAGTCGTCTGAGCTGTTGCTTTGTGATTTTACTAATGTTGTAGTATAATTTTTCTCAGAAATTTTTTATGAGTTAGAAATCAAAGATTTATGAAAATCGAACAAACGTTCTTAACCATCCGTGAAATTCAAGAAATTCAAAATGTAAGTTATAGTAAATTTTTCATTGTTTTGAAATCTCACAACCTGGCTTTCCTTGAAACCGTGCAACTTGGCAAGCAAGACAGTGATGAAAAACAAAATGAAACGCAACTTCAAAATCGTTCATTTTTTAACTCATGTAACGAAAAACAAAAATAGGTGTTTTTTTCTATGCTTGGTGAAATTCGTCCTGAGTGGAGTGTTTATTTTTGCTAAACTTGAGCATGTTGTCAAATTGCAACGCCTTGATCTAAATTTGGCCGAAACACTGCACACGTAACTTACAGCAGCATTAGCTTCCTGAAATTGCTGAGTCAACCTTGACAAATCACTTCTTAACTGAGCCATTTCGGAATCTTGATGAAGCACAGTTTGATTGACAGCAGCACTAATTCGCTTGAATGCTTGCGGTGAGTTGCTTGTTGCGGACGACGATGGCGCTGCTGCTTTCTTTACCTGAAAAATAGCATTCAAAGCATTAGACACAAACGCTCAACAAAAATTTGTCTGAAAAGCTGGCCCTGTACCTTTTTTGGCGTTTATGGTTATGAAAATTACTCGCTGAGAAATTGCATTTCGCTCTCTCTGTTTTAAGTTTTCATTTACTCATGTTTGGATGCCGCCGAGTCGGAGAAACAGCCATGTACGCATGTACGTCACGATCTACTGTGGTACTGGTCACGTATTCAAGTCAGTTCAGTTCAGCCAGTAATGTTTATATTCGTTTGCTGCTTTGGAGTGTCACGAGTGGTCTGCGGCGCCCATATCCGCTTGCTTGCGCCGTGGGCCACACGACGACTTTCGCAGTGAATGGTGCTCTAATGGCGAGTCAATGCGCGTGAATAGCTTCCTTGCATCCATCCATTAACGCCGAGCACGAGGCTGGTACAGTTTTTCAAGTCTTCGGTGTGACCCGAACGGGAATAGAACCCAGCCTTCCAGCTGTGGTGGCTGGAAAAGCCGCGTGCTGAACCAACTGTACCACTTAGCAAGCTTGTGTATATGTCAAGTAGTTTCGGCGCGCTATCTATCATGAATAATGATGCTTTTACCCACCTGCAACAACGTAACAATTGAGATGATGATGGCAAGAATTGCTATCACTGACATCACAATCGTTGCTGTCTTCCATCTTCGCACAGTCTGGATTTCCCGTTTCGAGAAACCTGTCGAATAACTGCTATGAAAATCTGTCAATCAATCATTTACACATCAAATCTGTCAACCCATCATTTACACATCAAATCTGTTAGTCAATCATTTACACATTGAAATGTGTCAATCAATGATTTAGACATTCTCATGCATGAACATTTCTTATGATGGTTTTACGGGACCATATTTCTAAACTCATGCTGAATAGGAAATATCATTCTTACAATAAACAAAATGTAAAAAACAATCATTTGATGAACGTTTAGCATTTTTATTCTTTTTTCTTCATCAAACTATTTGGTTCCATCTTAAATGGGTTGCAGTTGTCCACCTACGGCCACAGTTTTCCCCGAAGCAGTTTCTTTCTTGAGAGTAATTGCTCTCCATTTGAAATCGATGAAGCTTTTATAATTTTGCTCTTCACCTTCCTTTAAATGAAAAACTACAAAAAAGGAAACTCTTACTTTCCCGAAACGCCAGGCCTGGTTCCGCCACTGCTTACTAGTGATGCTCGCTGGAACCAGACTAAGTCTTTTTCTCAGTTCTCGCTGGTGGGTATGCGCGGTCAGGGGTCTCCGCAGAAATTTTTCCAAGGGGGGAAACGTCGACATATCTTTCATATCCTTTTCAGGTTGTTGACGGTGCAATGAAAATGGGCATTAATAAAGCGCTTTACCATTTCTACACCACACAGAAAATTACCCATGATATGGCAACAGTCACAAAATATGCGCTTCTTTGGTAGTAGGCTAATAGCCAGATGTATTGCGATAACTTGCACCAGGGTGCGCAACCTTTTCGTTATCGCCGGCGAAGAAGACGTTTCACACTACAATTAATTATAGAATTGCGTTTATTTTTATGAAATACGGCCGCCACAGATTGCTTCCAAATGTCTGTTTGGCTGTTTTTCTACTATACATGTTCATACAGTAGACCAGGGTCTCAAACACGCGAGCCGCATGTGGCCCGCGAAGACTTGATGTGCGGCCCTCGATGCGTTTTGGGAATATTTATGCAACCGACATTTAAGTTACTTTATTCACCGGCGTTTAAAAGTGCTTGACCAGCGAGTGAACAAGTTCCTTTCAAACGAGTGTGCAATAGAGACCGCTAGAGATGATTTGCCTGTAACTCTCGATACCTTTCGCAGGAAATACAGTAAGATGTACAGTCTGCTCGCACCTTTCGCAACCTGCCTCTGCAGGTATAGTGGATTTAACTTTTCGCATTACGACTTGCCGTTTCCTACTCGCTATTGTATTCCGTACATGAGATCTGGTTTGTATCAACTTGTCATTCGCGTCAAGGGATTTCGTGTGTCCGCGCATGACCTCGATTCGCATTGCATTCGTTTTTGTCCATCGGCGTGGACACCACGCTTTCAGAGAGTCGAGTTGTGTATCGCTAGCGCACGGACCACGTTGGCTGTTTCTGCTGTCGCGCCATCGTAAAGCTTTTCTGCTGCTGCTAATCAGAAGC
>Ga0210059_1012366_pt1 | contig 12906 bp, 8 predicted proteins | sample Ectturendosymbi2_FD_188042 | JGI IMG/M metagenome (GOLD analysis project Ga0210059, IMG submission 188042) | Ecteinascidia turbinata endosymbiont from Florida, USA - Sample 2 (SPAdes) (version 2) | ecosystem: Host-associated > Tunicates > Ascidians > Unclassified | place: Key West, Florida...
AAAATTTTTTTTGAGTGCAATCTACTAGACTAGCCGATCCGTTTGAGCCGTTGAACAGCTCTCTGGTGTAATCGGCGGAGGAGCTAGGGCGTTGGTAAGGTAACTGAAAACTGCTGTTTTTTTTTTGAAAATCGCTGAATCCTAGCGGACGCCAAGGAGTTAAGTAGTTTTTGTTTGGAAATGCTTATAGGCATATTTGCACATGATACAAGAAATTTTATTAGTTCGTTTTATGCAGTGGCGCATCTAGCCTGGAAAAAAAGGTCTGTCGCAGAAGGATACTTTTGGATATCACTTTTCAGCATAAAACCACATTTTCTCTTAAGACTAGAAATCAACGGATGAATTTTGCGATGGTGCCAAAGCATCATATTGGCAAAATTCTGCCGATATAGAGTATGTCGACAATATTTACTCATAAAAGCTGCTGTGCTACTTTTCTGCACAGAGTGTTCAGAAACCCATGTTGCTGCTTCGGCTCTGGTTAGTTACGCAAATTCTCTGTACTGTTCCTTATGACACGCAGCCCTCCGACTGCATCAAGTAGTATGCAATATTCAGACCACTCCACAATCGTCCCAATATATCGGTCTATGACGTAATGTTCACTCTCAGGTTTTTGCACAGTAAGCAGATGGATGCCTGCGAATCAGGGTTGCCAGTTTGTTTTTTTTAGGCTAAATTTGTAACTTTTGGCTTTTTTTTATTTTTGAAAAAAGGCTAAGTTAGTTTGAAATTTGGCTTTTTTGGCCTTTTCTGGCAAATTAGATTTTTTATGTCAATTTAGCAGATTTTTAGTCACTGTTTCTAAACACAGAATGATAAATTTTCATTGGAAACTTTGCATGAGAATTCATAATTTTTGTTTTGCTTATTTCGTGCTTCATGCTTTTAGGATTGTTGTTTCAGGTTACTCTTCAGCAAAACCAAAAGTTTAGAGAAATTTACTAATGAAGTGAGATTTATTCTTTTTATGTATAAAATATATATGTATATATTGCCTTTTAAAAGCGCGTTTGGGTGTTTCAAAGGTGTCGTTGTTTATTTATCTTGTATTTCGATTTTTTCGGTGCTATTTAACTTTTTTTAATGATTGATCTGGTCTTTTTCCCTTATGACTAGCTGGCAACCCTGCTGTGAACAAATCAGGGTAGCCTACGTGCCGTGGTGATTGACTATCTTAGTGACCCAGGTTTGCGCAGAATTCCATGTTATACGCTTCTTTATCACACTGAAGTATTGTCTTTCAACTGTGGTTGGAGTGTTGCAAAATGTCCGCATTGGTTATTGGCAATGAAAAATAACAACATCGGTATTGGCCCAAAAAAGCCTTATCGATCGAGCTCTATCTAAAATCCAATCAAATTTGGTTGGTAGGACTAGTAGTCTAGCCCAACTAACTATTTAGAATAGATAGTAGTATTGATTTCATTGTTAAAACACACAAGGAAAGATTTCCAAGTTACCATTGCTTTCGGTCACAGCACATTTATTACATCACAGTCGATGTTTGTTCATACGAACATGATGCTGAAAAGATACTTAGCTTGTCGAACATTCAGTAAATGTCAGCCATACAGGAATGAGAGCTGTTTAAATGCATAAGTACATACACTTATAAAATCGAAGCCGACACTCAGCTGCACAACTGCGTCTGTGGAGCTCTGTCTATCAAAGATGGCGGTGTTATAAATATACTTGCGAAATCACTGCGGAAAAGAACGGTTGAGTTGCAATTGCTCTGATGATTTTACATCGTAATGCAAAAGTGAATTACTCGAAATCAAGCTTGCATTGGAGTTGGCACTACCAGAGTAGGAAATTCCGAAACATGTGCGTTTGACGCAATATCAATTTAGAGCAGGGGCGGGCAATTAATTTGCTCAGGGGACACTTTTGGAAGACCGCGTTTAGCGGGAGCTGTACTTTCTAATGGAAATAGAAGCAAGTCTCGACAGCACTAAGTTGGAAGAAATCTTGGATTTGAAGAATTTTTCTGAATGCTGCCACGGGCCACTGAAACCACTGTGGCAGGCCGCTAATTGCCCACCCCTGATTTAGAGTGTTCAAAAACGTGGATTGTTTTGTGTCATTACACAGGCGCTATTTACCAAGACAGATGTTGTTGTTTCGTAATAGTACCACGCAACGTTAGAAAGGAAATGCTGTTGCCTGTTTCAAACCACTCGCATTAGAAACCTGCAGTGACAGCGTTTGATATTTTGTCGGCTTTGATGCTGAGTATCTGTGGTACAAAGGGGTCTGTCATGACAGCCAAACAGACCCCCTGGATGCACCCCTGGTTTTATGCCACCAGTTTTGAAGTTAGCGTGAAAGTGCTATAAAACTTATTTGTGTGATAGGTGGATGTAACTGTGTTATAAGTCGCAGCGTTCAAATGTTATCTTTTATAGAACAAGTATTTATAGAATAAATACTCCACTCATCCAACTAACCTTATTTTATTTTTCATAGAACCAACATTTATTGGATATTGGATACTGTTCATTGTTAAACTTCTTAAAATGTATTTTGGTAAACAATGCACGGAATGTTATTGGTAAACAATGCACGGAATGTCTTATTGCAAACAAAACAGCCACAATAATCAAAAACAGTATTTTATTCAATGTTTCGGCTTATGTGTAAGCCATTATCATGAAAAAAGAAATGCAACAGTTTAATAACCCAAATCAACGAACACAAATTTGACCAACGTTCTAAAGTTTGCAAACATTTGTTGGCCAATCCCATGCACCGTTTTAACTTCAAGCAATTGGAAATATTGTGAAGTATTGTCAGTCAGAAGAAACTTCACCTACTCGGGGCTCTTCTGATACAGGAACACCAGCCAGATCTCAACATAGTGGCGGATTCAAGGGGGTCGATTGGGGCTATCGCCCCCCCTAAAACTTGCAAAAGTGACTTTATTCACCATGATTTTGAACAATTCGGAAAACATCATTCGCGATGTAAGGCCATTTTGCCGTGACTTGTTTTGTCACCGCAGTATTGTGAAGTACACTTCACCTCTCTTGCGGTATAGCGAAGCTGTTATGTGACTTAATTGTAACCTAATTTTACTAAAAATTGTCCCCTAACCTTACTGGTTGGATCCGCCCCTGTATCAACATCGATGGTTCATCTATCCCTTCACTGCTTTTAACACCATGATCTATATGATGGAATACAGTACGAACGCTTTAAAATTGCTTCCTTATTTTTCCTTCTCACTGTTGCATTTCATTTATTCCTGATGATGGCTTACGCATAAGTCAAAAAGTTTAAAAAACAATGTATTCGATTATTGTGACTGTAAAAAGGTGTTTCTACCTCTTCAACCTCCTTTGGCGATGCTATGTGCCTGGTGGGACATAATGCACATGCAACTGTGGCATATACTCACATTGATTCTGGTCCATCACATGGGTAATGTATTGTATTTCTTCATGACATGTTAATGAATCAACATTGTTTATTGCCTTTGTTTCAGTACATGCCTTTGTTCTGTTAGCGTGATGTCATGGTTGCTGCATTGATCTCCACCACATAACCTTTATTGCTGCTTGAATCTCTCACCTAATATGTACAATAGATGCTTCACCTGTTCATGTATTCTGCATATACTTTTGACTCTTCATCTGTTGCTTGCTTGCCATTGTCTATGTTGTGTAAATTATTGTTAGTTGCAGGGTTCCCATACGGTATTGAAAGTATTGAATTTCAAAATCGGTTTTCAACACCTTAAAAAAGTATTGAAATTGGCTAAAATATGCATTAAGTGTTGAAAAAGTATGGAAATTCTAAATGGAAAAGAAATTTGAAATATCGGAGCAGAATTTTACTGAAGTCAAAGCAGTTCATTATTTGTGCAGTGTTATACAATGTGAAAAATTCAGTTTCATGGTTAAAAATTTCGGAAAATGAAGACAAGTCATGGTATTGAACTTCTAAAATTTAGTATTGGAAAGGTATTGAAAAAGTATGTAAAATGATTTTTAAAAATGTGTGGGAACCCTGCAGTTATGTACATGTCATGATTTAACATTTGTGTTTCTGTTACATATGTTATGTACCTCATGTATGATGTAAGAGATGTAATATAGAGTCAATATATTTTGGCTGCAAAACACCGAAAATATAATGACCTTAACAATTACCATTTTCAACCAGTTGCAATTGAAACCACTGGTGTGTATGGTAAGTCCACCATCCCTTTTTTGAGGGCAGTGGCTACAGGTCCGGCAGTGGAACTTCATATTTGAAAACTTATTCATCCACCACCTGTAATGTGACAGTAATGCACAATGAGTGTGTAGTGGAATGCAGTAGGCTTGCTAGAAACATACTAAACTGTAAACCTTAACCCTGAAGCTAAACCTTTAACCTTTTCCGTCCCGCGAAAACCACGTTTCATGCAGAGTTTTCCAATACTATAACTTGCCAGGCGATTGAGCTAGAGAGCTGTTCGAACCCTCTACGGATTCAGCAAGTCTTGTAGTTGAAATCGAAACAAAATTTTTTTGTTTTCGGTGGGGGGGTTTCTGGGGGGAACGCCACAAGTGGGGGTGTTTTTGGCTACATTTACCTGGCCCTGTGCCCCAACCTATTGGGCCATTATTATGGCTCAAGATTTTTGTGGAAACTAAGCCAAAATCTGTGTCTTCAGAGTCCTTGAATGACTTTCTAGCATATCTGTAGCCGAAATTATGGACAAAACACCAAAAATTGGTGCAAATTTCAGCACCCACAAACTCCAGTCTGGGTTGGAAAACACCCTATTTCTAAATGGCCATAACTCGCCAGCGGATCGAGCTAGAGAGCTGTTCAAATCCGGTCTGAATGGGGAAAGACTTGTAGTTTAGGCTGAAAAAAAAATCTTTTCGCAGTGCCATTTCGGCCTTTCTTGTTATGTTTACAAAACCACAGGCTGTTTTGACAGGTTTCTCTAAACAATATGTGACGTCAGCAGCCCGTGGGAGTGCGTGAATCGAGTAGAATCAGTGGCGCTAAACCGCGCGAGATTTAAATGCATTCTAGGCTATAGTACAAAGTTTTAGAGGGTTTGATGGACTTTTTAGCATTTCTGGTTGATGAGTTATTGAAAAAATGGTAGAATATGAATATGGGAAATCCCCTGAAGGCCCTTGGAATTCCTGACATATTTGGAATATTTTGAACCAGAAACGCTAGAAACTTGATCAAGGGCTCTAAAAACGCGTACTTTAGCCTAGAATCCAAAAATACTGCAAGCCACAATATTGGCGCATGGGATTGGATGATGCCGTCATATAATTAACCAAAAAACAGACCCCCCATCATGAGCCCATTGGCCCAAAACCCCTATCCAAATTAAAAAAATTTTTTTTTCTTCTAAACTACATGAAGCCACTAGTCATTATAGGGTTTGAACAGCCCTCTAGCTCCATCTGCTGCTGAGTTAAGACCGGCCAAAGTTTGGCCTGAAAAGGCAAATTATGCTTTTTGTGAAAAGTTAGGAATTAGGTTTTAGGTTAAAAACTGGGTTTTTGGCCCATAATTTTGGCCGCAGATGTGCTAGCAAGTCAATCAAGGGCTCTACAGATTCAGATTTTCACCTAGTTTTCAACAAAACTTTTAGCCAAAAGAATGGGTCAATGTGTTGGGGCCCAGGGCTGGCCAAAGGTGGCCCACTTTTCCAAAACATGTCCTCTTTGTGACGTCACCTTTAGAAACCCCCCCACTGAAACCGAAAATTATTTTTTTTGGTTTTGACTACAAGACTTGCTGAATCCGTAGAGGGTTTGAACAGCTCTCTAGCTCAATCGCCTGGCGAGTTATAGGATTGCAAAGTTTACAAGAAAAGTGGCGCACGTGGGACGGAAAGGGTTAATCCTTATACCTAAATCCTAAACCTAACCCTTAAACATAAACTCTAAATGTAACCCATAAACCTCACCCTTAAATGTAACTCCTAAACCTAAACCCAAAATGTAAGCCCTAAACCTAAACAGTAAATATGAAGATAAAGGTTTCGAAACTTTTAAAAAAAGTAAAAAAAATTGGTCCCATGAATTAAAACATGCAACCACTACTACCTAAGCAAAAGTTGCCACTGTGAGAGCCGAATCGAAAACCATTCGCATAGCAGATGTAATTGCATCTGCTAAGCTACCACAATAGTGTCGGTAAAGTGAAAAACTCAGTATTTTGTTTGAATCGCATCATGCGCGGTGGACCTATAGATACTTCCTAAATTTTGTGCTTACTGTTTCTGAATATGTGACAACAACATTACAGCAAAGCCAGTTACATTTCTGCACAAAACAAATCATGGCTGTACTATGGTCTCTCACACATGCAGCAGTTAAACTCTCATTGTTTCAAGACAACAACCTTTCTTACAGTATACTACACAGGGTAAAATATTGCACAGAAGCAGTTAGCAATCTTAGTGGTCTCTAGGAACTTGCAAAAAGGTAAAAATCATTTCATCGAAGCTATACTTCTATAAAAATGCCAGAATCAGTGATAACACACGAAACTCTGTTTCAGCATCAATTTGGTTATGTGTAACATCTAACATGAAAAGCTCTTCACATAATGCAAGGTGACAAACATCACTTCTGTTTTTGAAACCTCCCTGAATACACAAAACCTAAAGAGAAACATGTGGGGGGACATGGCATATTATATCCCCACCATCTGAAAAAGTAGGGGAATGTGTTCTGTATGCTCCCCACCTAATTGTGCCCATGCTTGTAATCACAAATGATAAAAATTCCTCAAAGAAAAAAGTTGCACCATTCGAAAATTTAACAGATCTTTTTATTGTACTGTATGAAACTAAAGCAAAACCCTTAAATCTGAAACTTGAAAGCTAAAAGTCTATATGCCCAATTGCTTGTTTGCACTAAAAACAAGCCAGGAATTGCCAGGTGTAATCCTTTGTTTCTTTTGTTGCATCAAGTAATTATGCGCCTTGAAGAGCTTGATACAGCCAATCCTGGAAACAATAAAACAAAACAAAAGATTGAGCCTGGCAACTCCTGGCTCAAAAATCCTAAGCCTGAAATTGGAACCTGAATACCAAATGAAAAGTATACCACAAACTTTAGCATAGTGCAGACATCAACGTCAAGACCACTCTACCATTGTATGTTCACCCTACTATTATATAAAAAAAGTCTGAACATGCATTCTGCGTGTGGTGACCAAATTGTTGTTTTTGCTTTGCTAGTAGAAACGGCACTTTTTATAGGAGCATTTTTATGTACTTTAAAAAAAGTTATAGGTCCAGCTTTAAGGTTTGGGTCTATCTTTCAGGTTTAGGTATGAAAGGCCACGTGGCAAGGAACCCATACTAATTGAAGCATATCATTCTTGTCACATGAGTAATTGAACCAATCAGGCTTGCCTAATGGCAAAACAGCTCCAGCAGTGCTTTTGCCTCTGATAACAAAATACACACTGCCTCTTTAGAAATGTGATGACTTGGAGTAGAAATTTTACATGAGATTTGTTTCCCAACTAATTTTTTTCAAACAACTTCCAATTTTCTTCTGAATCACTAGCATATAGAGATTTTACTGGAATAAATGTCTTTCTAAGGATAGACTTAGGCACACCTAATTTTGCAGTATTATTTCCCCATGAAATTAGTTGCAATTATTGTTATTTTCTTGAACACTAAACATTAACATTTTAGGAACCAATGTACAAGTATATTGTACATTGAAATCCAACATTGAACCGTTATTTTTGGGCCACTGTGCAGCTGCATAGCTTGGTAGTTGATTGTGCTAAAGAGCTATTCAAACCCTTAAAACACTCGGCAAGTCTTCTAGTTCGCAATGAAAAAAAATTTAGGTTGTGATTTTCTGTTTTTTTTTGTGGGTGATATCATGAGTGGGATAGGTTTCAATCATTTTTGGCTGACATTATTAGGCCCTGCACTCCAACTGCAAGAGGGAAGTATTTCACTCAAGTTTTAGTAGAGCTAGGCTAAAATCTAAATCTTTTGAGCCTTTGATTTGTTTCCTAGGTTTCTGGTTCAAAAGTTGCGACAAAATATATAACCAAAATTTGAATAAAACACTTCTTGGGTAATTTATACCCAAAATTGTTTTTTGGCCATAACTTGTGAACCAGAAACACTACAAAGCCTATAAGGATGGGAAGTAGATGGCATACCTTCTCACTGTGCTTGTGGAAGCACAAGCTCCTGTATCACAACCTCATAAGCGAATCTGGTGGTTACATTTCAATGAGGCACAACTCAGTGAGAGACTCTGAGACGCAGACTATGAGAGAGGCCTATCAAGATGCTCAGATAGAACCCACACTTCCTCAAATCACTGAAAACATGTTTGAAAAAATAATCAGTACATCTGACAATGCAAGGTTGGATATTTCTTCAGGACTCTAGAATAGCTGTGAGAAAGCAATCTTTGACATAAGGATCACACATCCTACCTGAGAGCCTTATTCTGCTAAGCCTTTTCGCAGATCTACCAATAACATGAACAAGAGAACAAGGATAAATACAACCAAAGAGTGATTGACATTGAGTGAAATACTTCCATCTAGATCAGCTATGTCCAACCCAAATGGCTTAGTGAGCAAAAAATCATGTCACTGTCTTGGCCAGGGCCACACATTGAATGACATATTATTGAGGGCCGCGCATTGAATGGCTTACTTTGATCTTAGCAAACTAAATTTAGCTTAAGCTAATGTACTGAAAGCATTCGAATCCTAACTGCAGTGGTGACAGACGTGATAAAGCAGCACTGAGGACCACCTGCATTAAAATGTTAAATTTAAAATTGTCAAAATAAAGACAGGTTGTCAGTTTATGGTATACTTTTACTACAGTGAAAACCTAAACTGGGCTGCACAAAACCTTCGATTGGGCCGCATGCAGGCCGCGGGTTGGACATAGCTGATCTAGATGTTGGGCCCAGGTCAGGTACCAGCAGCCAAAAATGACCAAAAACTACTTTACTTACAACGTCGCTCACAAAAAAAATGAAAACCCAAAGTTTTTTTTCACTGCTGACTTGAAGACTTGTCGAGTCTTTTGAGGGTTTGAACAGCTCTCTAGTGCAATCGGCTGAGGAGCTATGCAGTTAGTAAGTCAACTGAAATATCCTTGGTTTCACCCCGATTTCCAAGTACGACACATTCATAGACCTGCAGCCAATGTGTTAAGCAGTCTATAAATAGCAAACAAGTGTGCAGTCCTTTGTCGTAATTGGCTAAAATATTAGAATAAATACCTTCTACTGCCAAGGCCATTGAAGAATTTGGTCGAAGTCCATACTGATGTTTAGTCAACAAACTAAAAGCTTTCAGGTAACAATATAATCTGTCATGCAACAATTTTTCAAAAATATTGTTAAATTTTGGTAGTAAGGATATCGGTCTATAATTATATATTGCATATAGTTGGATCTCCTGACTTATGTAAGTGTACAATCTGAGCTTCCTTTAAATAATTGGGATACATGCCTTTTGTCATGCATCTGTTGAAAATATGAGATTAAAAAGGTGACACTACAGAGTTAGATAATTTAAGGAATTTAGTTGGAATGTCACCATGACAAATGGCTTTTTTCTTATCTGATTTGCTGATAAGGGTTTGTACTTCTTCACTTATTTTGTGAAGAAAAAATGATAATTTTGTGTGGCTAAATTTTAAGGAACCAGAGGATGGGGGGATATTCGATGCTATTCGTTCACCAACTTTAATGAAAAATGAATTAAATTCATTTGCAATTTCAGCAAGGTCATTAGTTCCAGCACCTGAGGCAGTAGTGATCTTAGACGGTTGTGATCAGTTTTTACAATTTAAGTTCATTAAACCACTTAATATCTGGTGCAACTTTCTGTATCATTTTTGTGTGAAGAAATCGAAGTATAATAGTACTGCTGTTTTGCCACTTTGATTATTCTCGTCTAATTCGTTATGTTTTCATTGGTCCCGGTAGAATTCTTATCTTTTGTGTACATTTCTGTTCATCTAATTCGCCATGGTCTAATTAGTCAATTTGCTCAATTCGTCACCTCTTTCTATGCCTTGGAAGCATTTTGTTCGGCTAATACATTGTGTGCAGTTTTGATTTTGATGTCTGAGCAGCTAGTATGTGTGGGAATTCAAACAAATTAACACTTTGAGAACTGGTGAACGATATGTTTGTACTTTGATTTCTGCCTAAAAAACAGCAGTTTTCGGTTGCCTTACCAACGCCCTAGCTCCTCCGCCAATTGCGCTAGAGAGCTGTTCAAGGACTCAAACAGATCGGCCAGTCTAGTAGATTGCACTTGAAAAAAAATTTTTTGGTTGGGGGTTGCGGATTTTTTGTTACTGACGTCGTAAGTGAAGTAGTTTTAGGGTCATTTTGGCTCATGTTGCCTGACCTAGGGCCCAACTGCTAGGCCGAAGTGTTTCGCTGAAGTGTTCATTGGAAACTAGACTCGAGTCCGAGTCTTTTGAGCCTTTGATCGACTTTCTTGCATTTCTGGTTCAAAAGTTATGATCTAAAATAAACAAATTAATTAATTAGGTAATTAGTCAAATATTTTTACTAATTTACATCACAACTTTTGAACCCGAAACCCCAGCAGGTCATCCAAAGTATCAAAAGACTTGGATTGTAGCCTAGTTTCCAGTAAAAACTTCAGCGAAATACTACCACCTAACGGTTGGCGCCCAGGGCCAGGCAAAGTGGGCCAAGGTGGCCTAATGACGTCACTCAAAAAAAACCTGCAACCCCCAAGCAAAAAAATTTTTTTTGAGTGCAGACTAGAAGATATGCCGTGTCTTTTGGGACTTTTACCGGGTCTGTAGAGCATACCAGACCGGAGAAATTCCTGTGTAAAGCCATGTGCGTTTAGGCGTTTTTTTTGTGAAAATCGCTGAAACCACCCGGTTACCAAAGTGTCAACTGAGAATTGTTGCACCTTGCAATTAGTTTATCGAATTTATACACGAAGTGTGAAGCGCGACCCGACTCCCCATTAACCATAACATCATAAACTTGTATTTTACTGCAAGTATGAGCACTATGTATGTATACGAGCTACTATGATAAAGTATACAAGCTTCTATGATAGAGTTTCCACCTGTTTGCTTAATTTGTCACTTCGCCTAATTCGTCACTATTTTCTAATCCCCTTCAGGTGACTAATTATGCAAATTCTACCATATTTAAATACCCATAACTTCATTTCTACACAAGCTGTAAGTCTAAAAATGGTACTGTACTCCAGATATTTCTAGCCTTCTTTTTCTGAATCTGCGGTCAGATTTGGCTATGAGGTGTGGATCATAAATCATAAGCATCTCAAGATGGATTTGTTAGGCAGAGTGTATATTTGACACACTGTGACCACTACTCACTTTTTGGGCATGTGATTAGTCAATTTTACCCATGGAAGCATTTTTATGGCATGAAAACAAAAAAATTGAAAATTTTTAAATTGGGGGATTGTTTAATTCTTTTTATGCCAAAACTTCTGAATAAGAAACGTTAGAAAGCCAGTCAAAGACCCAAAATACTCTGATTCTAGCCTAGTTTCCAATGAAAACTTGACTCAAAAAATTCCATCTAGCGGTTGGCACCCAGGGCCAGGTAACCTGAGCCAAAATGGCCAAACACCTAATCCACTAATGATGTCACCCATAAAAAAACAAAATCCAAAACTTTCCAATTGTTTTCAATGCAATCTAGAAGATTTGCCATGTCTTGAGTGTTTGAACAGCTCTCTAGTGCAAACAGCAGGTGAGTTACGCAGTTGCAAAGTGATAGGAAGAAACTGTCTCACGCAGGTTTTAAAGGTGAAAACAGCCTGGTGCTGAAGGTGTGAAACTTAGCTGCTGTTTTACGTAACAGTTGTATCATATGTTTAATTGAAGTAAGCAGTTCTGCCATACTAGCAAAACAGATGTGGAAAAACCAGGAAATATTTTTTTGTAAATTATCTTATGTACAAAATACTTGGGCCCAGCACCAGGTAACCTGAGCCAAAATGGCCAAAACCTATCCCAGTTATGACATCACTCGTGAAAAACCTGAAAATTAAATACTTTTTTCATTGCAAACTAAAGACTTGTTGAGTCTTAGGGTTTGAACAGCTCTCTAGCACAATCGACTTACTAATTATGAAGTTGCAATGACTTGGCCAATATGGGCAAATTATACCTTTTTTATAGCAAAATTCAGCCAGCTCCAAAGGTGTTAATGCAAGTTGTGCATTTGGTGCCACTGAAACTTCTTTTGAATCTTGAAGTTGTCGATATTCAAGTTGTGAAATACTTTTTTTGTGGTGAGAAGGTTTTATTTGTATATTCAATTTGGACAGTAAAGGATATAAAATTGAATGCTTTACATTTGTTAGTTTGTCTAATTTGGTTGGACTGAACTGTCCTTAGGCTTTCGTAGAAAAACAATTTTTAGTCCAGTTCATGATAAACATTGAAATAAGAGATTAGTTATGAGTAGGGCAACCAAAAGTCAAAATTTATCATTGCAGCTGGCGCAAAATGACTTAGGACCTAGCCCCAAAATTTGAAATTTTGCAGTATGTATATGTGTTAATCCATATCTGGACTATTACTTCAATCAGTTTCCTGCAAACCATATGACATATTGATTATTGGGTTATTAAAGGGTTGCCAGATCACTTGAAATTTTTTCAAGGACATTTTGTTTTTCAAAGGGATACGGCGGGCTACTTTCATGGGTGTCTGCAAGAGTGGCGAATCGGGCATTTTCCCCCAGCAATCGGACTAAGAACTAAAAATTTCTAGAAAATCTGAAGTCGGCATCTCGATTCCGATTAAATTGATTTAATTGTTGCAATAACATTTTATTTACCGGCATGGCACTCACACTGCACAAGAGCCAGAACTGAAGATGTGTT
>Ga0210059_1012367_pt1 | contig 12906 bp, 6 predicted proteins | sample Ectturendosymbi2_FD_188042 | JGI IMG/M metagenome (GOLD analysis project Ga0210059, IMG submission 188042) | Ecteinascidia turbinata endosymbiont from Florida, USA - Sample 2 (SPAdes) (version 2) | ecosystem: Host-associated > Tunicates > Ascidians > Unclassified | place: Key West, Florida...
CCTACTTCGTGTACACCATGATATAACGTCAGCCCTAGATAAGGGCTCCACTGTGGCCTTGGTGATGTTGGACCAATCTGCTGCCTTCGATGTGATTGATCATGATATACTCCTGCAGCGCCTTGAATTTGCCTTCGGTATTTCAGGCCGAGCTCTTAAATGGTTTGGCTCGTACCTGCAGGATCGGAGTCAGTGTGTCTGTGTAGGGAAAGATGTCTCCAAAACTCTTCCTGTGGTTTGCGGAGTACCCCAAGGCTCAGTACTGGGTCCGCTGCTATACACTATGTACACTAAATCAATAGGGGAAATATGTCGTAGACATAATGTGTTATACCATTGCTATGCTGACGACATCCAGCTTTACTGCGCAGCGGAGGGAAGCGAAGAACTAGCAGCAAAATTGAGTTCCATAAACGAATGTATTGACGAGCTGAAGACATGGATGGGATGCAATATGCTCAAACTTAATTCTGAAAAAACGTAGTTCATCATATTTGCTTCGAAAAAGTCTCCTGGTCGCAATATTACATAGTCGTTGCCTTGGCACTTGCGAGACATAAACATATCTTCTGACGTACGGTCTCTGGGTGTAATTTTCGACAGTGGATTGTCGTTTGCTGAACATATTGACTACAGTATTAAATCCTGTAACTTCTACATTGGAAATATTGGACGAATCCGACAGTTTCTCTCCAAAAAAGCGTGCGAGATGCTTGTTGTTGCACTGATAACATCTCACCTTGACTATTGCAACTCTTTAATAAACGGTCTGTCACAAACGCACATGCTGCGACTACAACGCGTTCAAAACACTGCCGCACTTTTGATCTGTCGTATTAAGACATTTGACCACATTTCGACGTCTCTCCAGTCTCTTCACTGGCTTCCCGTTGTGTTTAGGCCGCGTTTCAAACTTCTATGCATTATATTTCGAGCTTTGCGTGGCGTTGGCCCCCTTTATCTTCAAGAGTTGATCTGTCCTTACCGCCCCACACGCTCATTGCGTTCTGAAAACAAAAACCTTTCTCTATGTTCCAGCCTGCCGCACAGCCACTTACGGCAACAGGTTGTTCACCGTAGAAACCGCAATCCTCTGGAACGACCTGCCGCAGGAAGTGCGAGATGCTGAGAACCTCTCCTCGTTCAAAAGACTGCTCAAAACTCACTTTTTTAATTCTGCCTTCCCTCAAAATTGTAGTTCAGTACGTTCTTAGTGTATTTTAACGTATTTTGAATTCGCTTTACATGTCACTTTCGCAACATCATTATTCAGCGCCTTAGAGCGACATGTCGGATTTCGGCGCTTTATAAATGCATGAATTATTATATTATTATTTAAATAATTTTGAGAAGCTTTCCTTACTTTCTTGAACCATTAATGTTTCCCTTTATCCTATACCTGCAGAGATTTTGAAATTTTATATTGGTAGTATTAGTACATTTTCTCCATGCATTATTCAATTATAGCCTACTTATAACAGGAGTAGGGTTGCCAGATGGCCGGTATTTTAGGGGCCTGGCCGGTATTTCATTGCTAATCTTGCAGAGGCTGGTAAAAGGCCAGAATTTTGATAATTAGTGCCCGAAGCCGGAATTTAGAAAATAAACAATCTACCGTAACTTTGAAACCAACTAACACTGAATTTCTCAAATTATAATGACTCTAGAAGTGAATCTCGTCAGGACAGTTTTCCTTAGTGAAGTTTATTTGCTACTATTGAGGCAATCCTTGGCGCGATTGTCACGTCACACACACACACACACACACACACACCGAAGTGTAACGAGCCAACCAAAATATAGGCAAATTATTAATTGTGGCTTAACAGTACTCACTGTCTCTCTGTTTGCCTTTGCTGCTTACGAATAACGACAAAGCTTAGATCTGGCACTATTGACAAAATGGCCGGTATTTTTACAAAACGCATCTGGCAACCCTAAACAGGAGGAATGTGTTAAGTTTTTGCGCAAGGCAAAAGTTACCACTCAACCGTATTCATGTAGAGAGTGTTTTGTGATTTATGAGACTGCAGTAATTTGTAGACGTATTGGTTGGTTCCCTGTTTTTTGTGCTAGAAGACGAACAAATGGAGGTGGATATGCTGAAGTGCTGAATTTGTTGCCTTTTTCAATTCAGGAGCAGTGGGGTGGTTATATTTTGCTGTATATGCCATTGTGTTATTTGTGTAGTGGAATGTGGTGCATATATACATGAGCTTCATAGACTGTGCATAGGCCTACAATCTGACAAGCTTGAAAATGCGCATATCGCAGATGGTGAAGTCCACCGCCCTGACTCTCTGGAAACAATTTGCCCATTTGCTCCACTAGATGGTTAACAAGACTCTCGCTAGTGATTTGGAACAAACTGCTCGCAGATGCTAGATTTATGCTTGTATTGCAGGTAGTACACTTTTCCTGGGCCAACATGCCTAGATATTGCTATTGCTGCACCTATCCTTCAGCTTACATTGGTAAACGATCATTGCAAGGCTCATCAGTGCATGAGATGATACCATGGGCATAGTCAGGGGTCATTTAGGTCATGAGCTCCAAAGCATAAACTGTACAATATTTTGCCAATTTTGCAAAAAGATTGTACCACGATTGAGTGAACATGGTGACGTCACCGAAACGCATGTTACCTAGCAAACATCCGTGATGGCAGGGGCCCCCAACATTTTTTGCACAGGGGCCCCGAAGTTGACCCAAGACCACCACTGTCAGTTGCCACAGGAAATAGGCTTACAGTCACAGCACAACTCACCAGGTCATGTTCGTTTGTGCGGAGAGATTGTAGATTGTACAGAATAGTATATAGCACATGCTTTTGCTGGAGACAGGAGTGCGTGACACTGTTAACTCTTCGTCGTCCAGCTGCTTTCGGGGATTTTTTAGTTTAAACGGCAGTGTGCAAGTGTCACAATTTGATGAAGGATTTGATGTGAAGCTTCGGGTAAATGGGCCCAGTATGACAACAAGCGATACGATGCGCTTATTGCGAAAAGTGACAAAAGGATCTAAATTCTAAGTTGAACCGCTGGATGCAAAAATCACTTACAGATAAAAAAAAATTATTGAGCACATTACAACGATTTAAATTTTAAAGAATCATTCGACAATAGCTAAACAAAATGCGGCTCCCTTTTCGTCTATGCGTCGTCTGTTTGATGCTGGCTATAGCAGGGTCGTAATAGCCTACACGATAGAGTGAAATCTGCAGATTTAGCCTACAAATCATTCCGCATATTGCTTGCCATTCTAGTACTGTCTAAATGATGCAAGTCTACATCACCTTCAAGAATTACTAGGCGGTGTATCAGATCAAACGCATCTTTTTCTTAGTTTGACGAATTGAAGTTGTATTTTCAAATCGCAAAAGATAAAGAAAATAGTAAGCTTTTTCTCTTCATTCCTTGAAGCATATACTTGACACAATATGCACCAGGGTTTGCTGCTGTTAGCACTTTATTTCGACTGCGATGTGTGGTGTTATTAAAGACAGTTTGATTGCCGTAACAATGTTGTTATTTTGTATCTTTCAGGTTGCTTTGTAAGAAAGGTCAATTGTGTGTTGGAAAAAGACTGCAATTGTAATAACATAATGGTGGTTACTTTCACTACAAACTGTTAGTTTTATCGCATATTTTGGGCTGTAACTTGGGCTAGTTTGGCTTTTTTTGGGGTTGTTCTATGAGGAGATTGGGCTGCTTTCTTATCCTGCATCTGGCAAGACTGCTTACGTCGTAACAAGCAATGCCACAGATCGCTTGGAAGCACCAAACTATGTTCTTTCGTGCTTCACGCTAAGTGGATGAGATTTTTTATGAAAGCAGTTGCTAAAGTGTGTCCTGTTAAAGTGGTTCAGGTGCGACCGTACGACGTAGCGCTTCTCTGTCATAACAATTAACAGCATCACGGTAAGGTTCGTTGTCAGGTATTAGAATTCGGCAGCAGCAGCCATGGCCACCAAACACAAGTGTGTAGTGTACCAAACGACTTCAAAAAAGTCAGTCAGCAAGAACAAGAAAGCTGGCAGATTGGAGAAGATATTTTAAAAATGCATGAAGGTAAAGGTGATGATTGTGATAAAAGTGCCACCAAGATGAACGGCAGATACTGAAAATCAAGAGAATGCAACAGAGGTTTCTCGATGGGACACGGATTTGTTTGTTGACACTGAAACGACTGATGACGAGAAGCATGATCTTTCGACGAGATGTTGGTTGCCTGAGAAACAGTGCATGTTTCCAGACGTAAGTCGGGGCACGACAAAGCGTTAATTTAGAAGAGAGTACTTGAAAACGAGTTATAGCCCGTGGTGAAGTTAGAGTCACCGAAGCCAGGGAGCTTTCCTTCAACATTGCGTTATAACAGTATGTGGTGTGCGCTGCTCACTGCGACATAGGAGTGTAAAAACTTTTTGAAAGCACCAATAATTGTTTTTAGTTGATAGGTAAAACAAAAGACAAAACAACAAGTTGCAATCATTTTGTCCCCCGAAAATTTCAGCTGGTTGCGGCCTTGAACTGACCAGTTGATGTTTTTCCGCAACAAAGCTTCATCCATGGCTGCATCATTCCCGGGCTTCATAGGCCTGGACTGTCAGGATGCAGCCGGCAATGCAAAACGTTTTATTGTGACAACTGAACAGTGACGTGTTGATGTGTAGATCTGCTTGGGTTAGGCTCTGGGCAGTGCCGATGTTATAAATTTGATACTCTCTATTCGCCGTTAGTGGTGTCATCGATTTTATATGTAGCGTCAAAATTCTGTCATTCCAAACCGGGAGTTTTGCTGAAAGCAGGAATTTCCGGCCCAAAAATCTAACTTTTAAAAACTTTCCTTACGAATGAGAAATGTAATGCTTACATTGCTATATTGAGTCCTTCCTAAACATCTTGTATAAATCGTATGTTAAGATCTTGAAAATCAACACAATCAGTCAACACTCAACTAATTGTTACAAATAAATATGTAGGAAAGTCAGCTGGCAGTAACACGACATCAAACGACACAACAATCTCGACATCATCAGCCCAAGTCTCAAATCGTGCCAGAAAAATTATGTGCATGAATTTCTGTGTTACCAACCAGTGGTACCGACATGTTGGCAATGATCTTAGACAAAGGTCAGGTGGAGGGACCTATAAACAAACAATAGCATATAGTGGCATTATCAGGTTTGGGAAATGTAGGTCGGTCGTAGAATCTTGGCGCTACGGCGTTGGAGCTCTTTTAGGCAATGCATTCACTTTGCACAATTCTATTGCAGTATTTTTGAAATGTCGGAAATGAACTTGTTCAACAATTTTTTTTGTTTGAAAAGTCGTTTTTTTAGTATTTCATTTGTTTCGCACATTTGTAACATTTGACACATCGTCAACATTTGTTTATAACCAAGATCTTTATTTCGAACGATAAAGCTTTAGCTGGAGGTAGCTTCCAATTTCTATGCTTCACAGACGCAAGCATTTGGTCCAAATGCTTGGGTGTTACAGTGAAGCTGTAACAAAGCTTTAGTGCATGGACTTGAGTTACTGCATAAGGTGCACGTTAGAGAGACTGACTACCCGTATAACACTGCCTTCAGGTTTACAGTCAGTGCACGACCTAACTTTCCCTCGGCTGCAAGAAATTTCTGAAAGACTTCGTTGTGATGTTTGTGAAGACGTTTTCTGAACGGAACTTAGGCAAAAAATAAATTTTGTTCAGCCTTCAAGAGAAAAACATTGCTTGAACTCCGTTTATCGCGATGATAATAATTGACCTACTTAACTTGCAGCATCAACGTATCCATACGTGCGATGAGTGTATTCGTAGCACAAGATTATCCACACCGAATGTTTTCACTAACTTCTTTTTGAAGTAAGGCCTTGCTGGAAAATTTATCGGAATGGTTTCACCGCTGAAATAACAATGATGCTTTTCAGGCGACTTTTGTACCTTACATCCTAAATCCCAGCTCTGACATAGGGTCGAGCGGTTCTCAAAATGTTGGGGTCTAACAGCTACAGCGTTGCCATTGAAAATGTTTCAGAACCAGCCAAGAGGGTGACATCAATAAATAAAGCTTTTTGTTCTACTGCTGCAAACTGAAAACAAGGTCGTTTGTGCACGCGGTAGCGTCAGGCGTTCAACTAGCAGATGGCACGAGGAAGCAAATAAATAAGTCACTGAGACGGAATGCGCACGATTGCAGGAACGTAGAGAAAACACATAAAACACGCCTTGTGCACAACAGACAACGGAGACAATGAAAGTTGTAGAGTAAGCAACGTAGAGACCGTAGGAGAGAGAAACATTTTCTCCTTGTTTTCAAAGCTCACCTTTATTCAATTTCTGCAACTCGTGCTTTCCGTAACAGCAGACAATTGATGTTTTATTGCCTATTTGTCGTCGCTGTTATCCCTACCTCTACGTATTTGCTCAATTTTCATTTGGTTCTTTCTATTGCTTTCTTTTCAATTGCCATTTGCCCGATGTAGGCCTGCTGTGAGCTGGTTGAGATGTCTGCGCCATTTTGAGTATACAGCAGCTGAACAAAACAGTCTTATTTTTGATGTGATGGTTCTGTAGTGTTTTATGGTTCTGCAATGTGTCAAATAGACGCCTATGGCGATTCGTGCTCAACCATGAACGATAAGATTTGCAAAAAGTGGCCTGAAACAAAAAATAACCAATTTTCGCATTTTTTCCAACAAAATACTGTTGAGTTTTGATCGAAGACTATTTCTAAAATGACGAAAGAACATCGTGACTTGCTGGATTCAATTTCACACCATAACAAATAAAACGTTTTCCACGTATGTAGCATCCAACGAACTGCTTGGGAAAAAGGTATAATGTAGGAGTGATGGTAATTTTTGAAAGATGTTATAGTTGGAAAGCCATCCAGCAGATATTTATTGGCTTCGTTAGCACGATTTTCGTCCAAGATGTAGATTTTCGTATTGGTTCAATTTAATTTTTTTTTCGTATTGGTTCATTATCTCTATTTAAATGGCATATTCTTCCTTACAAGGAGAACTTTTAATTTAGAAAATATCTTTAGGAAACGAGCAATTTATTTCTGAAACACATTAGACTCCAAAATATAGGGATAAGGTAAAATGTATTTTTACACCACTTTTGCTAATAGGGAGAAATCGTGGAAAACATGAGGTTTTGAAGAATTAATAGCTTGTTTTTTTTGTTACAAAAAACAAACATTCTTGTGTAGGCTGGACATCACTAAACAGGGAGCAACATAGTGTACGTTGATGCTACATAGTTTATTGAACATAACAAAGGCGGATAATTATCAGTTTTTTCTGTTTTTTGTTTTCATTTAGCATTCTCAACGTTTGCACCTTCTACTACACTTCAAAAATTACGGATATTTGAAAATAATAGTAGCATTTCAGACAGAAGACAAACACAAACGTTCAGGGGCATGTAAACTGCAGCTCAAACCTCATATTTGTGGGCAAAATTATGGTAATGTGCGGTGGAGATACCCTAGATATATTTTCGATTTTTCATGAAATGAATGTCACGACAAAACAACAGCATTTCTGATTAATATATTGTGTGATTTTTATAACATGTTTGTCTCGTGATTCATTGTTTGTATTAAATTCGCAGGACTTACGCCTGTTTTGTATTTTAACTGAATCAGAAATAAAGGCAAAAAAGAGCCTTAAATATGGATATACCGCCCCCTTATGAACCCTCGGTACCTTCTGTTGTTACTCAACCTGCCGCTGGAAAGACCACATATATCAATCAATCTGCAGTGTCAACAGCAAATCTGACTCCCTCCGCAGCGGTCGTGGTGCAGCCAATAGTTTCTCAACCAGTTGCAACGCACACCGTTGTTGCAACGCAAGTGGTTGCACAACCTTTTCTTGGTAAAACACCTGCTCAGATAGTTTGTCGAAATTGCATGAGAAGTGTTGTTACAAGCACAAGCTCTGATCTGAAGGATGAGGCATGGATTTTGTGTGTGGTCCTGTGCTGTCTTGGAGGTTTATTGTGCTTCTGGATTCCGTTTGTGATGGACAGCATGTATACAACAACCCACAGATGTCCGAACTGCAACAATGTTCAGGGTGTGTACTGACCTTAAACATCATCAGAGCATGATGGTTGATTCGTGTTCACTCTTTGATACTTGTACTGTGCATTTGTTCATAGGATAATTTCAAGGATATTTCTCATCACAAATGCATTTTGATTTACTTTGAAATTGCAAAAAAATTGTTAACCAGTTGGATGTTCGTCTTTGTCCACACAAATAACGTTTCTCCAGAACTTTGCAAGGTTGAAAATACTTCTTACGCTTGAAAAAATTTATCACACATTTTCTTCATGATAACGTTTTCTTTCATTGCAAACTAAAGTAAAACACTTTGACAATTGCACAGATGCGAAGTTGACTACAATAGGGATAGAAATGTTTAACTTTGTGCAAGTAACTTGTCAATAGCTCATTAACTTTTCAATTACTTAGAAACTGATTGTGAGCATTTCATCGTGTTGCAGTTGGGTAACTGGGCTTCGTGGAAAAGTGTGAATTTTTGTCTCGTGGTTTTCGAGACATTGGAAAAAGATATTTCAACGTTTTTGTAAACTTATGTGAGAAAATCATTCAATAGATGCGTGATTGTGTTTTTACTAAGTTGTAGAAAGGTGGATCATGATCTGTTCGTACTGGTGTATGTCATAAATAAGCTTAATAACCACTTGTTGGGCAATGTTATAAAACAATTGTTAGGGAGTGAAAAAGTTTGTGACCGTCCTTTTCCTAGTTTCTTGTACACCAGACGTTTCAATGCTCTGCAAATATTTACGGATATTTGAAAGTATTATTGGATACACCAACAGTGAGAAAAACAATGAGCACTTTTAATGACAAGGTTTTGGAACCTTTTTTGTTCATTTTGTGTATGAATTCAGTGTTTCTGTATTTTTTTCGAAATGTGTGCAATTCTTTCGCAAAAAAGCTACGCATAATGTGGGAATGAAGTTTCATTTGTTGAGTTTGGTTGGACTCAATGGCACGTCTTTTTTCTATTGATTCAAAACCTTCTATGTGAGTCTGGACCATTCGCTTGTCACAAGTTATATTTTGGTAGAGCATATAAAAACTGTCCTAAACTGGTTATATTTCTAGCAGATTTACTGACAAAACATCTTTGCCAGATTTGAATTTCAAAATATTTGTAACAATAATAATAAACACATATCAGTGCTCTAGAACTGAAATTCTAACTTCATCCAAGTAATTACTTTCCGCAGGTGAGAGAAGCAAGAAATCCTTCAGCAATTTGTTTAAAGGAAATCGATTTCACTCAGCAATACGCATCGTCAGTCGTAAACTCTGCACACAATGCTGACAAGCGAAAGGTTGAGTGGCTATAAAAGAGAAAGCAGACAAATTCCAGACTGGAGTGAATAAATTTAAACGTAAGCAGCGCAATTGGAAAAATGGAAAATACGTCTTTCCCAAATATTTGCGTTTAAATCAAATTGATTCCCATTTTTATTGCGCAAGACAGCAGACCAAATTAAGGTTGAACCAACAAGACCTATGATTCAGAACGTCGACAGAATGCGCAAGCAAGACTGTTGTTGTGTTGACAACCAATCTCTTGCGTGCACATTTAAAAACGCTGTGACGACATTGCCAACACGCTGGTGGTGAACAGGTCAAAACACGTCAACAAACAACCAAAAGACAGAAAAAATCATTCGCACGGGAATATGTGTTAAGTTGATGATACCATTTACCTTCACAGATATTCAGAGAGGGAAAATTAGTTCGTTGAATAAAAGTAACGGTGTAAGCTTCAGGTATCGATAGCTTATTTACGGTACCATGGAACATTGGATAGTGCCGCGACAAGGCCACTTCATCTTTTTCATTTTTGCAATTCGGTCTGTTCCAGTTGCTGCGGTGCGATGACCATCGCTTCGAAATTTGTTCTTGGTTTGTCCGACATATTGTTCGTTGCAAATCACACAAGTCGCTGCATAAATGCCATAGTTTGCGCATGTCAAGTTTTGGTTTGGGCGGAAGGTTTTAGTTTTGCTCATTATTTGTGAAACACATGGTACCATAGTTTGTTTTGTTTTTCATGGCAACCACAAAGTGCACAGGGGTTGCAAGACCCTGTTATACCTTTGATATGTTTTTTTGTCTTGTTTGAAGCAAGTGTAGTTTGTCAGTTTTTCCCAACAGTGGTAGGTCTTTTGAAGGTAATCACTGCCTTCGGTTTTAATTTTTGTCAGAGTTAGCAGGTGGAGGAAAGATTTAGTCCAAAACTGTAAGTCATTTTCCTTGTTGCATTTTGGGGCCTGCAGCCTTTCTTCCCAATTTGATGCCTTTGCTATCATGTCATTAGTCACGTCCAATGGGAAGTTTGAGTGGATCGCTTTTTCTATGATTCGGTCCAAGTTGCTGAAGTAATCTTTTTACCTTTGATTGCTTTTCCAGATAAGATTTACTTGAATATCGCCTTTGGGTGATGAGAATTCCCATTAATAAAATGCCTTCCTTCCGCTGTGGGTTTTACGAAGTACAGTATTTAGTAATACGCCCAAAATAATCGTCTGAAGTTGTGCAAAAACTACAGTGTAGGAATTCCACTTCGCCCTTCGTTCGGTCATCAAGCTCGGCGGCAACATTAGTTTCATGACACTTTTGGGAAATGCGGAAGTTAAAGCTTGTCGAATGGATTCAATTGACATTTCTGGAGCAGTCTCCAACTTATTTCATCGATAAATCTGTGGAAATGTTCTGCCTCACTTTTAGCACACCAGCAATTGGCTGTAGGATGTAATACAAGCAATGTTTGACAGTGAGACAATGTGGTTATAATTCCGCAATTTTATAATTGGTCTCCAAATTGGATGCAAGCATTGCAAAGGCAAATTTTGTTCAGTTCGACGATGATTTTACGGGCCTTGGAGTTGAAGTTGGAATCCTTCTCGAATGCACATTCGAGAGCATTTGTTACCGTGTCTTTGCTCAAGCTTGGGTAAACTGCTTTTACATCCGTGTCTTTGCCCAAGCTTGGGTAAACTGCTTTTGCATCTGCCGACACAATGTCAAACACTGGTTGTTGCTTGTAACAAGCGTACCTTTATGTCTTTGATATAAATGTACAGGTACGTTTTTGACATGAAAATTATTAAGTATGTCTTTGATATCAAAATTAACCTCAGTTAGATTTGAAGTTCCAATGAACGTAATTAGTTGAGAAAGATGTATTTTCTAGATTTGAATTGTCGCAGCACCATATTTTTTATCTATTTACTTAAGTCTTGAATTTGTTTGCCTTCTCTGCTATAGTTTTTGCTCAGCTATGTCTAACCCGCGGCCCGTGGGCCGCATGTGGCCCAGTCGAAGGTTTTGTGCGGCCCAGATTAGGTTTTCGCTGTAGTTAAAATAAACTATGTATTGACAACCTGTCCTCATTTTGATAATCTTAAATTTGACATTTTTGGCGCAGGTGGTCTTCTGTGCCACTTTATCACGTGTGTTGCCATTGCAGTTAAGGACATAGCTGTTTCAGGCTTTCAACGTTTCACTTGTTAGCGTTAATTGACGATTTTAATATTGACGCAACGTCGTGTTACGTGAAATCGATTTCCTAACAAACATTTGTCGTTAGGTTCCTTGCTTTTCTCACATGTTGGGAGTAGCTACTTGAATGCAAATATGTTCAAGATGAATCATCGGAATGTCATGAAAGCAGAGTCCAGTCGGCTGATTCCTTTAAAGCTTGCAGGCAGTGGTGGAGTTAGGGGTATCGGTTTCCAGGCGGTTTCCACCGTGTTGCTTTGTGACTGACTTAAGGAATTCCCCAGTGCTTTGTCCCTTTGTGAAGTCTGTGTTTTAGTCCGTGTGCTGTTTTGAGACAGTCAGTGTCGTGTTTCACAGTTTCTCTGCCGTTTTGTGTTACTTCTATTAAAGAGGCTTTGTCCTCACTGCGTGCTGACAGTTCAGAGTAATAAGTCAGGCAGGTCTGTTTGTTGCACGGCTTGCCTAAGATAGTTACAGGACTGCAGATTAGCAGGGGTGCGTTCGCGGTTTGAGAACCATTAACCAAACCTTCCCAATCCCCAGCCCTCAAGGCTGTAGTGAATTTAACTTTTCCCATTATGGCTTACCGTTTCCTACTCGCTGTTGTATCCCGTACGTGGGATCCGGTTTGTATCAACTTTTCATTCGCGTCAAGGGATTTCGTGTGTGCGCGCTCCACTGCAACCGCGCAATTACCTCGATTACGCATTGCATTCGGTTTTGTCCATCGGCGTGGACACCACGCTTTCAGAGAGTCGAGTTTTGTATCGCTAGCGCACGGACCACGTTGACTGTTTCTGCTGTTGCGCCATAGTAAGCTATTTCTTTTCCTGCTAATCAGAAGCCTTTTGTAAATAAAGATTTCTGCACCAGGAAATCTGTGAAAGGAATTATAGTGGTGAGAGCCAAACGCCTTGCTTCGGCTTGACGACTTAAAGTTTCAGGCAGTTTTAGTCGGGAGTGAGAACAATACTCATACAACGACTAGGCTGCCTCGTTGGCAGCGTTTGGGGAAACCAGCATCTCTGCATGCAATGACAGCAATCCTCGCAAGCAACGGGCAACACCCCAAGCCTCAACAAGGCCCTAGCCACCGTAGGGTTTCCTACATTTATTACGACTGGAATTTTCATCAGAAATTGTTTGACACATGACACATCTGCTTGCTGCTGCATCCTCTGCAATTAAACCAACAGGTAAAAAGAATTAAGGTAAATTTAACATTCCTGGCTGGAACTCAGTGGTCAAATCAAAATACCAAATTGCAAAGGCAGCCTTCCGGTTATGGGTAAACTGCAGTAGACCCAAGTCTGGTGACATATACAGAAACATGA
>Ga0210059_1012368_pt1 | contig 12904 bp, 6 predicted proteins | sample Ectturendosymbi2_FD_188042 | JGI IMG/M metagenome (GOLD analysis project Ga0210059, IMG submission 188042) | Ecteinascidia turbinata endosymbiont from Florida, USA - Sample 2 (SPAdes) (version 2) | ecosystem: Host-associated > Tunicates > Ascidians > Unclassified | place: Key West, Florida...
GTTGTAATAACTTACATGAGTTGCAATAAATATTCATTGCTGAACATTCGTGGTTTTTGAAGGCCAGTCCGCGAAAAAAATTCAGTTTCAAACCGGTCCGCAGTGCAAAAAAGGTTGCCGACCCCTGGCCTAAATGATTTGCTTGTGTGCTTAGTGAGCACGTGAGGTTAAAACACAACATTGGCAGAATATGTTTTTATCCCACGACACGATATTTCCAAGTGGTTCACTTACGCTAGTAAGGAATAATGTCTGCATGGTTAAAAACTTCCTGGCAAACCGAAGCTGCAAAAAGTTTTGACATATATGGTTGCAAGATTCAGAACTTAAAAGTTGACTCGGTGGTTACTGCTTATCCTGCTAATTCAAGAAAAACCTTTTGCGAAGTTTGCAATAATGCAATCATAGCGAAACATTCTGAGCTTGAAAAGCATAACTGGTAGCAAAAGCAGTCAGATACGATTAAAGAACTTTTTGCATGCCCCTAATGAAACACGAAGTTTTAAGTTACAAAAACCAGACGTAAAAAACTGTAGGGCTGAAGCTATTCTCAGATTGTTTATCGTTGAGCATTGTTTTACTGTATAAAAGCATGCAACCATTTGAAACAGATCGTCAAGAACAGCTATGTCCAACCCAGATGGCTTACTAAGCCAAAAATTGTGTCACTACTTTAATCAGGGCCGCACATTGAATGACATATTTATGAGGGCCGCACATTTAGTGGCTTACTTTGAGCTTTGCAAACTAAATTTTTTCGAATCCTAACTGCAGTGGTAACAGACGTGTTAAAGTGGCACTGAAGACCTCCTGCATCAGAAATGTCAAATTCAAGATTATCAAAACAAGGACAGATTGTCAGAATATAGGATACTTTTACTACAGCGAAAACCTAAACTGCGCCGCACAAAACCTTTGATTGGGCCGCGGGTTGGACATAGCTGGTCAAGAACTTTGCGCCATACAAAAAACGAGGTAAGCTGCAGTTACATTGCTTCAAAATGTTAACTGAAAGAAATTTGTGGGCCGAAAAGTGTGTTGACCAAGATCGGCATTTTCAGCCCATGCTCATTGAGAGCGAGTGAAGACGAAAAATTAATATGTTGTATAACTTCATAGGTTTATTTTAATCATCGCAAAAATAACATATTTTTAACAGAATTTCACTGCTTTTAGCAGATTTTAGCTGAAACTTTATGGCAAGACTTTTAGCAGAATCTAGCAGTTTTTTGCGACCCATTTAGCAGATTTAGGTCACAACCATCTGGCAACACTGGCGGTCAGCATGCGATACACTCAGACTGTCATGTCACGATGCGAACTGGAGAGAGCATGCAGAGAGTAAAGCTAGTAGCAGGGATGCCTTGCCCACACACTTTATGATTTAGCAGGTGTTGAGGTGTTTTTTAACTTAGGGCCCCGCGTTCATGAAATGCTACAGGTCCCGCGCTACCTTAATCCGGCACTGGGTGTAGTAACTTTTAGTTTGCGCAAAAACTTAACACGTGCAACCTGTTATAAATAATTTAAATAATGCATGAAAAATGTACTAATAATACTACCAACATTTATTTTTGAATCTCTGCAGTGAAATCAAGTAGCTGTAGGGCAAAGGAAAACACTAATATTTCAAGAGAAAGCTTCCCAAAAATATTTGATTATTCAGTTCTGACTCAAACAGAAACTGAGAGCAACTGATATAACATTGCATTAGCAGCTACTGAAGCACACAACAGACCATGCAAGTATATACACATTGGTGTTTACATTATAGTTTTCTCCAACAAAACCAGTTTTCACATAACGTTTTGAACAATGGAGTTACTCTAGGTCAAGTTAATCTTTGCAAGAACATAGGGCTATTGTCCAAAAATACAAATAAACATGTCTTTTAATTGCACTAAATAAGTTGAGAAAGAACAAACCGCATCGTCAGTCCTTACATCTTATTCAAACAGAATAGAAATTTATTTGAATTACATGTAAGGACTGACGATGCGTATTACGTGAAATCGATTCCCTACTAAAAATTTGCGATAGATTCCTTGCTTTTTTCACCTGTGGAGTGAAGTTACTCATGTGCATCTGCATCCTTATCACACCGTCCGGAAACGACTCAAAAATGAGCATTAAATCCAAAGTGTCGGAGAAGACTAACAAATTGTGGTGGAATTCTTGGCTAAGTAATCTCAAGTTTTTCGGTGTCTCTGCATCTTGTGTATCGGTCGTTGTGAAAAAAATATTCTCAAGTTACATCAATAAACTCAAAAAAGCGACATAAATAGAGAAATGATATGACTTCCTGTGCAGCGAAAACGCTCCACAGTCAGCTTTCCTCAGTGCTCAAGAGCAGAAAAATTATTCTGTTCTCAAGTTATTGCATACGAATGTGTGCCTTCCAAATGTGGAACAAATAGCCTACACACAACCAGGTATTAAACGACTGCACATACAGCCTTGCCCTACTACAACGCCTATCGAACTTCGGGCTGCAGACCCAAAAACGTTCGTGCGTGTCAGCACTGTCTTTCCAAATTCATCCATATAATCGCCTTATTGATTCAAACCAATTTATATGCATTTGTTCAGTGGTGTGCAATGTCGTCTATTCTTTTAATCCGCTCTATTCAAATATCTGATACTTTCTTCACACCTTCATTTTTTATCCATTATGTAATGTTTCTGTATGCCGATGGGAAATTGCAATTGTCGCTGTTGCGTTATTTTAGTTTTTATTCTTTTTTAGTATTGCGTATATGCATACTAACGCCTGCGTTCTGTGCATGAGCGTATTTTGTGTGTGTTCTCGTGTACTGCTACTTACATCTATTGTATGGGCCTTAACTTCCAACAGGAACTTCTCAAAACTTACGAAAAGTGTGGAGTTTATTTTTTTGGTTATAGGGCACTTTTCGCTGAAAGCAATAGCATTTTTAATAAAAAATGTCAATTTCGGCCGAACCCTTTCAATTTTTACAGTAAATTGCTAGTTGCTTAGTAAAAAAATGTATTCACGTGTTTATCTCAGAATTAATTATTCATGTAGCAACTTAGTGACAAGATTTGAAAGAAATTAACCATGTTTAAGCTGTGGGTAGTTTCTATCATGTGTTTAGTCATAACTGAGATCTGAGGAAGTTTGAGACTATAGCTTGACCATGTTCACAACAGTCGTCTTAGCAGTGCTGTAGAAAGCACATCAAAGCCGCAATTCCAGCTAGTTTTTACAAGCAGAGCGCGAGACCCAAAGTCTGAGTTTTCTAATATATTTGAAGATTTTCAGCGTGTGGGTTCAATGCTTTATTTTCTAATCGAGCCAGACTGCAGCGAAAACTTTTGAGCAGATGCAGCTCATCGATAAGAAGGCATCTTTACTGTGGATATCTAAATTCGTCAATTGGCATAAGTCACTGGAAACAGTTGAAAGTAGCAGTGGCAGGGGCGGATCCAGGGTGGGGCGATTGGAGCGATAGCCTCCCTAAAACCTACGAAAGTAACTTTATTCACTATGATTTTGGTACAATACGGAAAGCAGCATTCGCGATAAAAGACCATTTTATCGCCCACTATTTTTGCACAGCAGTGTTGAGAAGTAGGCTACACTTCAACTCTCTTGCAGTAGTCAAACCGCAATGAGACTTGACTACCAAATATTACTGAAATCACCCCCTCTAACCTTACTGGCTGGATCAGCCACACCCCTTGCAAGATAAATGCAAAAAGTGGGTCCCCTTTAGCTGACATTTTGATGTTTAGTATTATTTTGGTTTTCAGTAGATTGCTGTTTTTGCGTTTTCTGGGTGTTTATGTTTTTTTAGCTAGTATAGACATGAACGACATTCGGATTCACTATCATTTTTTAACTTTTCTTTTAAGTGCTGGCTAGTGGCCCCTACAGTGTCCAGTGGGCTCCCTTCAACTAAGTTTCCCCCCTCTGGCTCAAACATCTAGTTACGCCACCGGAAAGTAGACAGGAGGCTTCCATCGAAGCAGGCTGGGGAATATTTGCCGGAGAAATTTAGCTGTTTGTTGGTGGCAATAGCTATGCTTTCAGCATTTGTATCTACTTATATGTGTGAACAGATATTTTCACACATCAAGTTTATTCTTAGTACCCATCGCAGGCAACATAGGACAGATCATTCTGAAGCTTGTGTTCAACTCAATGTATCCAAATATTGCCGCAACATTTTTAAATGAGCAAGGAGAAGCAGGAACAGAGATCTTTCCAGCCGTTATCCCCATGTCAAAAACCGCTGAAAACAATTGTACAGCTTGCTAGATGCAAAACGGTTATGATAACCGGGCAGATTTTCATTTTAGTTGGGTTTAAACTTTCTCTGCCACGCACAGATCTTTGCGCACCTGATCCACCAAGAAAGACCGGTTGTACCCAGCACTCCCTGCGCAACTATTTTGATTATGTGACAGCTCTTTCCCACGCATACGCAACACCTCGAATTGAACCTGGACATTAGCTAAGCTTCTTCAACAGTCGAAGGGCAACGACTCGACAATCCTCCGGTTACTTCGATGCCCAGGCGTCTTTGCACGATTTTATTGTTTCTTCTTGCAATGCCAATTATCGACAAATAAAACTCAACTCTAAATACGACTGATTATGAAATAGGGTACCGTTGTCATTTGCTAGCATGACGTTATTAAACATACAATTCCACCACTGCAGTGGACCAGTGGCAGTATTCTCGAATGAGTGTACTTAAAGAAATTGAAGGCTTGGTCAACGTAATACGTATAATTATTTACCGTGCTTCACTTAACCTGCATTGAAGGTACGTTGGATCATACTCCAATAACTCTTTTTTCTGATTACTGTTCAAATCAGACAGTGCAAAATTCTACACACTATCAGATATTTGAGACGAAAAGTCATTAACATTTTGATAGAATTCGTAAACTGGCAAAAGTTTGTGGACCCATGAGTAGCACAACGAAGATTCTGAGGTGTGGTGAAATTTTAAGCACCACATGTTTCCTTTTAGACAATGTTGCCAGTTGTTCCAATCGGCGCGAAAATTTGTTGCAAAATTTGAAAATCCTCTTACAAGACACAGTACAATCAAATACAAAAGCAATTTTCTCACGAAAAAGTGGTTTCAAACGAAGACGTTAGCTGCACGGACGTTATCCTGAGTAATTTCTTTGACAATTATGGTATTATTCGAGTGCCCAGCTTGAGCAAAGGGTCAATAAGACAATTATAATGTGAACTGTCTCGATGAAAACAGCTTTGATTGTGCATTTTTTTCAGTATTGAAAACCACAAGCTTTTACTGAAAGTGAACCAAAAATAAATTTATCACTGAAGCTGAAAAGCATTTTGTTGCAATACAGATTGAAGGTTGTTTTCTTTGACAAAAGAAACAAAGCATGATTAATACGTATTGGTAACCGCGCTTTATAGCTAAATACCCAAAAACATTTGGTTTGTTCACTACACCACCGACTTTCCAGGTTGTTGCTATGATCGCTTCCGCAGAGCTCGCGATGACTAACACCGTTGCAACGCAAGAAGTCTTGCTTTGGTTTTGTTCACAGTGAGAAAGGAAAGGCTGTCGTGCAAGAATGCAGTTTGGCGGTGACAAGTCTTGCCGGTAGCAGTGACGCACGAACGACGCCTTTCACACGACTGGTCTTACATAGTAACGAGATCAGCGGGAAGCAAACAGACGTAATCGGACTGCCCATTCTGCTTACGAAGCAGACATGCGCTTGCCATCCGTGCGGTTTGCGTCTACTGCAATTGCGCATGATTCATCTTATCTGACTTCCGTCGCTCGCTGACATTTTACCGTTTATACGATCAAACCGCCGCATAAAATGTGGACCAGCAAGACTTCTTATCGCCGCTCATTATTTAAAAACAGGCTTGCTTGTGATGATTCATCGCTGTGCGTTTTTCTTAAAAAGAAACTCGGAGTTTCCACTTTCACCACTTTCAAGTTTATTTAAATGCGGCAGTTGTTTGCTGAAAGCCTAACGTTGATCTGGATTAAAAAACAGACTTGCAATTGTTGTTTGTTCTGTTCTGCAAGCTATAAAACTGCACTACCAGTCTCAACAACGACGCACAGATGCTAAGCATTGATGTTTCAAAGGTTTTCTATTGCGTTGGTGAAGCTGAAGAGATACGAATCAAGGCAGGGTGATTGTATTTTGCAAACTCTTAAAGTAAGGAACTACAGCTTTTGCTAAAGCTGTTATGCAATGCCTTTCAAGTACTTGTGCGACGACATTGTTTTAGCTGAAAAGACAAAAAGTAAATGCACCAGACATTTCATCTCAGATTTCGCAATCATCTTGCTCTGCAGATAATGATGCAATTATTCTCACGTTTCTGTTTTTGAATGATATGCTGTTGAAATGGTTATTAAGTTGTTGAATGCTATGAAGGGCTATCGCAGTTGCGATCAATCTACAATGAACTTGGGATTTAATCACTTCTGTCACGAATACAAGTATTTCCACAAACGTAGTCTTTGGTTTTACCCAGATTCATCCGAAAACACACTTGCGAAACTGAAATGACTCAGTAAATTGTAAAGTAGTATTCAACAAAACGGTATTGGTGTTTATGCTTCACATTGTTTTAAAATCAGTTTCAAGTAACATAAACATGTTGTTTTTTTACACTATAATCAAAGTTAGATCAAGTTGAAAAGTAATGCATATTTTCAAATTTGAGTCGTAGTAATCATCACAAAAATGATACTGCTGATGAACAGGAATATCACTTTGGAAAACTTTTCAACGAACAGGCACCAGGAATATTAGTGACGGCCATTATGCAATCAAAAATATGTTGTCTGTAAAACAAGACAAAACAAATACCGACCTGTTTTGATTCTGATATCGAACTTGAAGACAAGCATAACTGCATGTTAATACATAGATAAGCTTGTGTCGAGGATACTAAAAATTGCAAAAACTTTGTACGTTATGCTTTCATAATCTGATCAAAACTTGCTAATAGTGACATGTGCTGTTCTTGTTTTCTTTGGGCTTAAAAAACTAAGAAAGTGTCACGTTATTATACTTTGTTTTCAGTGACTGCGGTAAACACATCTGTGGCTATATTCTTGAATTCAATCTTTCTCTATTCGGAAACCGTTTGCTATTGGCATTCAAAAGTGTTGTTAACCCATCACTGTTTCCGTTTATTTTGAGATATGAGCTACATCAAATACGTGTGAAGCTTCTGGAAACAATGGCTTGCTGCCACAGCGGACTGATAGCTTTGATAGGTTGAGCCCAGTTACAGAAGCTTCAGGAAGAATTTTTAATATTTGACACTTTCCAAGGTAATGTAATTCTTATATCCTTAATTGTTTTGACCCTGTCAAGCACACTATGCACATTATTTGGCATTATGTGAAAACCAGCATGAACATCACGAACCGACACATACGTTAGCCTTAGATGAAGTGAAAACATTGGATTTCATGGAGATACAGCAATCCTTTCATAGTGTTTATCATGTAGGATGCTACAGTTTTTCATATTAGAAAATTATGTCATTAATTTCGCTGGACATTTCACATTTTAAACTTCCATACTGTAACTTTTTCCTTTTCCATAAACTTGATTGAGAAGACTAATGATTTGGCAATTGTCATAGAATATTAGAAGGGATTAAACATTTCTTTCTAATTTTTTAGTGAACTAACTTGTGATTTGTGAAAAACATAAAATCCACTTTTGTTCTCTTTGGGAATTGTTCACGATCAATGCACTGCAAACACTAGAAGTAATGCATCGAAATACAAAATTTAGCTAAATGCTAGCACAACTTCTGGCAGAAGTAGGTAAATGTCATTCGTAATCGAAACCTTTTGAAGTCCAAACATGTAAAAGTTTTTCTGCTAGGCAAATTTTGGTGTGTGAGGTAAATACGAAAAACCCGCTATTTGAGTTTGCAGGGTGTAGGATGAACAGCTTTCTTCCATATTATCTCCCAACGCTTTAAGACCGGCGCCTCAAGGTACGTTTACCAGGATGTAAACCTAGTAGAGTTATCCGACATTTTCGCCCACGTGAGATTCGTCTGTAGCGCGTTGCTCTACCACGACAAGCGTTTGTGGCATAGACAAACCTGCGACAAAATTTTCTGAAAAGTTTGTTTTTAATTTGCACTGAATCTGATAATCAATTTGACTAGCTTGCTTCAAACAACTGCACCTTCAGTTGGATAAACCGATCTTTAAAATCGATTGTGTTGTACTGTGTCGGTAAGGGTAGTGAGCGACAAGGTGTTTTTTAGGAAAATGTTAAGTTCCAGTCTTGCAAAAATCAACCCAGTTTATGCCAGGCGCAAGTTCCACGGTTTCATCTGATGTTATTTCTTGGCGATAAAAGCGAGCAACTCTTCTTAGCTATTATCGTCCTGAAAAACGTTGCGTGAAACTAGTTTCTACAAATGCCTTCTGATGTTTTGATTCTTGTACAATAAAATCATGAACAAAATATTCTTCATTGCTCAATTTAAAAATGTTGTTACTGCCTTTAAAGAAGAACTGCGCTACAACTTTACTGAGCAAACTATAGGTTTTTGATTATAATCTGAAGTAAGCATGCTGGTGTGGAATCACTTATTGTGCGAATTAAAAGCCGAATGTTGTCTTAGCTTTAGCTTACAGGTTGGTGGCAAGAACTGTATTTGGCTGATTCAACATTAGATTAAATGCTACTGCATTTGGATTAAGTTTGGCAGCTTGAACTGAAAACTGTTAGAGCCATTAACTTCAAACAACATTCAGAAAAAAATCAACTTGTTCCAATTAAAACTACTATTCACAATAAATGTATCTATCTGTACGTAAAGGTCTTGATACTTTTCCTGTTCAAGACGTTTCGTACAAAACTGAAATGCTACAGCATGTATAACCAATGGAAAAGGCCCAAGAACTAAAAGCACGTGACAAACTTGTTAAATTCTGGACTTGTTTGTGCAGTCTTCTGCATGGAGCTTCATCTGCTAGTATCTGACGTAAGGTTTGATATCAAGTGTTTTTACGCCGTTCCCAGAAAAACTACCTCCTTTGTTTACCTGTAGGCCTACCACTTAACACCAAACTGAGTTCAGGCTTCAATGTTGTTATTCTCCTAGCCGCCATTTTGTTCTGATTGGTTGCTGTCTGAGATTAGAGCACTACCATTTCTATGCGTCGACCGAACAAAACAAAGACTTAATCGAAATCACAAACTTAAAATTAACGTGCATCATTATTGCCGCCTTCTATAGATACACTCAAGCGCAAAAAATCAATCATTGTGAAAATTGTTTAGACTAAGACAAAATGTTTAATCTTGAGATGACTTAAATATTGTCTCGAAAGCCTTGACAATCAAGTAGTTTATAAAGACCTTTCACGTGGCACTAACAACTCACAAGGTGGTTTGAATTACTTAGCAATCTTACTGAAGTCCATTGGGTGCTCGTCGCCTGCGGATGATTGTGGTCAAACCGCTGCTGTTTGAACAAACTTTACATCATTGTTCACGAATTCATAGCCAAGGGTCATTTAAAGCCCAAGAAAGTGTTATTGATTGCTGACTGTCAGACCCATTGCCTAAAACGATGAAAAAGCTACAACCGACCAAAATTCAGCTCGTGATTTAAAGTTTGCAGGCACACACTGAAGTGAAAAATGGTGCAGACAGAAGTATTCAAATAAATTTTATTCATAAATGTTCTCGAATAGTTTGGAAATACGTTGAGTGTTTTCACGCTGATGTCTCGAAACCCACATCATTCGGATTGTAATGATTTAGGTTATTCTCAAAGTAAGGAAGCATGTTTAACCATCGAGTAATATTGGTTTTCATTTTTTTTCATTTGTTTCGTGCGGTTTGTAGGTTGTCAAGCAATAATATAGGATTTTCACGAAACTGATTTGAAGCAAGATATCTCATTTCAGAAGTTAAACAATCAGGCGTGTTTTTAAAGCATAACATCTAAAATACAGAATAGGTTAAAAATATCCATAGTACAATTTTTATTAAAAACAATTATTTTCAATTTACTTGCAAGTGTTTCAAAGATGCAAGTAAACATAAGATTTGTTGGCGGAATTATGAAACTGGATTTCAATTACAGGGTGACTCGTCGATTTCACACTTGCTTGGCATACACTTGTCCAATACATTTAATGAATAAAACGGTATGACTGACATACAATGCATATATAGTTTTCTCTAGACAAGCAGTTAATCAAATGAAAAGCAATGACCGGACACAAAGTTGGCATTCTTGCGTCTGTTTGAAAATTGAAAGCTTCTCTCTCTCAGGGACAGCTGTGTTACAGCATGTGGTCACTGGCCGGCACCAAAGACTGTTAACACTTCCAATTCAGCGTAATATTTGCCCAAAGGAGCAAGTAGGGTTGTGCGTTATACTGCAAGGCAGTGTAATTTTATTTATTTGATATTATGCATTTTGTCGCAGACTCGTGGTCCATATCACAAACACATTCGAATAACACAAGAGCACAAAAATCATTAGCCATAGCGCATTACAGAATAGGTGTTAGCACACAATCAACACTGAGAGGAGCTAAACACTATAACAACGCCCCAAACTATAACGTCATTCACTCACCATCATACAGGGATTCGGCAATGGGAGAGAAATGAAGGTATTCTAACATCAAATTTTGAGGTAAACAGCTAACAGAAAAAAGTAAAAATAAATCGAATGGGGGTGCACATTGACGCACAGAGGCATGCAAATTGTACCGATCAAGGTTTCAAAACTTTTGCAACGTATTTAGCATGAGGCCGGCAGCCAATTGTTTTCACTGAATTAAAAGCAGGATTTGTCGTTAGTGATTGGCAAGTTATATATCTTAGTTTATGTATGTTTAGCTTGCATACGTTGTCTACATGTAGAAGGTGGTAGAGGAATCACAAGAAAAACAGAAATCCTGAGGCGCCACGAAGCACAAGCAAGGTTTTCATTGCTACAGCAAAAGCATTATACTGGTGAGACGCGTAGCCTACAACGAAACAACGCACCAGCAACTACTTCAGTTGGTCACCGTCATACAGGAGCGTTAAATAATTGAGGAAGAATGAAGATTTGTAAAAAGCATCAGACATCTGAAGAATCGGATAAAAAAGTTAGATGAAGATACGCAACGTTTAAGAAACCGATAAGATTGTTTCTCAACAAGGCATCAAAGTCTTAACACAATGGTTAACTTGGTGTGGGCGAACACTTCCATTTCTGGATATGTAATGCATAAATCGGTAGGCATTTTTGTAGGCAGCACGTACTGTAAGTGCTTCATAGCCTGTGTGTATTTGCTCCACAATTGGCAAAAACACATTGGCATCCAATAGGCACGAAATAAAATGTTTTTTACTGCAAGAGAGCACTGTTCGAAAGTGCCTCGGAGCTTGTTTGCTGCGCAGTATGGTGATTTCACTCCCTGTGAATATCATCATCATCCTTCAGTGAAGCATTTATCCACACACCAAGGTATTTCACTTGGTCAGAAAATTGTACACGTACACCATTCAGAAAATCATTTGATGGAGCAAGTTGTTTATACTTTTGGCACAAAAAGAACACTAATTGTTTTTGTTATAACTAAAGGCGATTTCGTGTTCAGCAGCATAGTCATCACAAATATTCAGAAGACGTTGCAGTCCACTAATGCTGGGCCTGAACACACATATATCATTAGCAAACATTAGATGATTCACAACCATATTTTCCACAGTGCATCCCGGTCTGAGAGTTCATCAAGGTAAACAGCAAATAAATATGGACTCAAAACTCCCCCTGACCCTATTCCACTGGTTATAGTGAGGGGGAATGAAAAGTTGGTGCCCCATTTTACTTGCATTGTCTGTTGCCTGTACCAACTCAACAACAGCCTTACTATGCACGTAGGTACATTTCGCTTGATTAGTTTGACAAGCAGCAGGTTGTGGTTAGTTCTGTCAAATAGACGCATTTAAGAATGCTGAAAACGCTCGGGTATCCTTGCTTATACGTAATACGACACAGTCTGTTTAAGTAAGAAAATACACGTCAGTGCCATGTTGTGGGTGTGGCTTGAAACCAAAATGGTTGTCTGTTGTTGCCAAAAATGGTGAAATGCAGGACAAAATGTAATGTTCAAACAACTTCGAGATGATAGTTTCAAGAGAGACAGGTCTATAATTCCCAGCATCACTTATGTCCCCACTCTTGTTATTACAAATAGGTACAATGACAGTTTGCATGCAATCCTGGGAAGTTTTTTTCCATGCATTAAACACACATTGAATAGACTACTCAAGTAATTGAACACACTTGAAACAGCATAAAAAAATGTGTTCAGCAGAAATGCCATCTTTGCCGCGGCACCATTTAGTGGTAGTTTGTGCAGGAGAGATATAATCTTGTAACTGTTGCACATCAAGTCATCAATCCCTTCAAAATTGTCATGCGAGTTTGTATGCTGTTTCACAAAATTACCAATTTCACAGTTTTTTGATGAAGTCAGTTATGCCGCAGTGTTTTTTCCACATGTCAATGACTGCTTCATTTTCTGTTTCACCACCCACTGTAGATAGAAACCATGATGTCTTGCTTTTTCTGATGTTATACCAGAACGTTTTGGCGATATTTCCTGCAAAGCTTTAGCCATGGCATCAGCTTTTTGCTTCTTGGACTTTCGGCAGATCTCAATGCATATTTGAATTTTTTTTACTTTCTTTCATATTGTCAAATAGAGGTCCACTTTTGGGTTTATTATTATCAATCCAGAACAAAGGCGCAGCCAGGGGGGGTGCTGAAGGGGCTCAAGCACCCCCCTTAGCGATCAGAATATTGATGTTTATTTCTTAGTTTTTCACCAACATTGTACTGTAAGTCGAGATCAGGTGCATTGCA
>Ga0210059_1012369_pt1 | contig 12904 bp, 9 predicted proteins | sample Ectturendosymbi2_FD_188042 | JGI IMG/M metagenome (GOLD analysis project Ga0210059, IMG submission 188042) | Ecteinascidia turbinata endosymbiont from Florida, USA - Sample 2 (SPAdes) (version 2) | ecosystem: Host-associated > Tunicates > Ascidians > Unclassified | place: Key West, Florida...
AATGCAGTCGTTTATCCACTCGTAATGACCTGCTTCGGGGGATTACGATAGCAACCCTGTGCTGTAATGTGTTGAAGGTTCATTTTGGTTACTTGCTGCATCCGCGTGTGTACGGTACTACGCAGAGCTACTTAATTTACCTTGCTTGGAAGCTTGTACAGGGCGACACAAAACAACGGTCATCACCAAAAATCGAATAATTTCCAATTTTTTATTTAGATTGACACAAAACGTCAGCTACATTAGGCCAAGCCTGTGTAGCAGACATCTCCAAACTTTCAAGTCTGTGCCACAAAACTTTTTGTTCCACTGGCGCTCAAAAAATGTGCTCAAAATGAGCTCCCCGGCGCTGCAGGCACATTTGGATCCGGCGGGCAAAGTTCTGGATGACCCTCCCGCATTCCTCCCTTGGGATCGCTCTTATTGCTGCTGCGGTTGTTGCCTTCAGGACAGGTATAGTCTGAACGTTGTTGCCATACACCCTGTCCTTAAGGTATACCCACATATAAAAATCTGGGGATTCAATTCCGGTTAATGCGGCGACCACTACTGGTCACACCTGCGCCTGATCCGTCGGTCATGAAAACGCTGCTGTAGCCATGCCAATGATTCGTTTGAGGATTGGGGGGTGGCACCATCCTGCTGGAACCACTGGAGGACCATGACGACCCCTCTCCGAAGACCAAGTGCTGTTCAGAACTTGCCAAGCACCTGGACATATTGCTCGGTGTTGATTGTAACAGACCGCTCGCTGTCGTCGTCGAACCAGAATGGTCCAATGATGCCATGTTTGGAGATGGCAACCCAGGCAGTGCACTTCACAGAGTGTAATGGCCTTTGCAGGCAGTGCTCAGGGGGTGTGCTACCCCAGAAGATGTCGTCATTAGATTTCACGTGTCCTGACAACAGAAAATCTGGCTCCTCCGAAAATCAGACGTTGTCAAGAAAGACATTTGTCCGTTCTTTGAATTGCAATTGAGCTGCGTGAATAGACTTCTGCCGAAAATATGCCTCAACTGTAAATATATTTTGCTCAGTAGTCCATGGCATCTCGAAGGTCAATTTTGGTAGACTCTTAGTACATTAATTCTACATGGTAAATCTGAAATGTAAAAAGAATTGATTAATTATTTCAAGAGTTATTCAAGTTTAGGTGATGACCTTTTTTTGTCACCCTGTACGTCGTTTTTAATTATGTTAAGGCTAATTAAACTTGCCACAATTTAACCTAATTAAACGTACCTGAAAGATGGCAGCGCGAGACCTTTCGCGACAAAAAGAATTGTTGATTGAAACGACTGCACCTGATGCTTGTAAAATGTTTACTTATTGCCCCGGGCGCCATCTAACCTCGTTGCGCCCCTGGTTGTTGGTGATGCTGCATGGAGGGGTGAGAAATTTTTAGGTTTTGTTCAATCATTTTGGTAAATATTTCATTCGTGATATCCTTTGCAATGTGACCAATTATTTTTACAGCAGTTTTGCGAGAATGAAGTCCAACACCCATATCAACTCCATTTCTTATTTGAAGTTCAAGCTCATTTTTAATATCAGAAAATGGCCCGCATCTTTTTGCTAAACTGTAGACTGTATTGAAAACTCTGCAAATCGAGGCAATATATCTATCATTCATTTTATCAATGCTTTTCGTAATTGCATCACATGCATGATACTCTTCTTGCTTTACACATAGTCTATGTGCCTTTGATGAAAAATGCTCCTTTATTTCTTTACTGAGAGACGCTTGCATAATGGTTGCAGTCTTTCCTGAGGCTTCGACACTGCAGTTTGTCCATTCAGGTGAAAGTCGAATTCCTTTTATCTTCATAGAGTCACATTTGGCACAGTGATCACAACCAAGTTTCTTGTCACGAGCAATTAATCCATCATATTGTTTTGAAACTTCTCGTATTGCATCGTATTCCAGCAGTATGGCGGAGATGATGCAGCATCTGTCTGATCTCCCGGTGATACAATATTTACAGTAGACATATCAGAAGCAGACGTTGCATCAGTATTATTCACAAAAGATGGATGTATATCATCTGTTGCAATCTCAGTTGCTTCTTCCACCGAGCTTTCAGTTCTTGGGATTTTACGCAAGAAATTTAGTATATTTCCTTGTCTCTTGATTTTAGGGCTGTTATCTATAAATAACTAAAAAAATAAAAAGCAATCCAATAGCACAATTATCCTAACAGCCAATGGTAAAATTTAATATTTTTTAGGAACAGGTTCTCTCACTCGATGACTTGCTAACAACATCTTCTTTCACTATCACATTCTTTAAAAGCAAACTATCTAACAACCCGTTCTCGAGATTAAAGTAATTACAAGAACAGGTTCCAGCGAATGGGTGCGAACCGGCTGAATCCCAGCACTGCTAACAGCCACACTAAAAAACAGCATTCGTCTCATGACTTGTACCTATGACGCAAGAATTCTATTTACAGAATAACTACAAAGTGTTGCCAATCACAAAAGGAAAATTACCACAATTATAAAAATTAACACAATGTATAACAGTTGCTTCCGAACTTGACCATTGCTCATTTTGAAAAAAACACGTGAGTTATTTGGATCTCAAAAGTCGGGGTATCATGTCAGATAAAATGCAAAAACCCATTGACAGTAACCAGTAATGCTCGCCGGTTCGCTGATCTCATAAAAGTCCGTGAGACAGTTCTATAGAACCGGTGGGAACCGGCTGAATCCCACCACTGGCTAGAACAGTACAGTGATAAAGGATGTGACTGGCGGATTGGATGTCTCAGTACACACAGCTTTTATTATTAGCCAATCACATTCTGCAGAGGTTTGCGTTAAACAGGTCGCGTCCCGTGCGCAAGCGGTTGAGTTGGACCCATGCTTTGCGCGGCATGTGGCATCCTGGTGGGAAGATAGTCAAACTAGAGATATATCGCTTCAAAGAATCTGGAACTGGAGGGGGAGTAGTCTTGGTTAGTGAAGCTCTCCAGCTTATTGCTGATATTCAGAAATGATGCATGCAAGGTTCTACTGTTTTCTTTTTCATCCTATTCATTGCAATATTTGATCACTTACCATTCAAAATTTTACATTCCCGAGTTGTTGTCTGCATATCAGCGATAGGTTAGACAGGAGCTAGGGAATGTAAAATTTTGAATGGTAAGTGATCAAATATTGCAATGAATGCAATGATTAGGACGAAAAAGGAAACAGTAAGACCTTGAATGTGTCATGTACATGTTTCAGCTTGTGCATTTAAGTGAAGGTAAAAAAAAAACATTAAGCGTTTTTTAGAAAAGAACTCACTAACTTTTAATGTTGCTGCATGCATTTTGTTTGCTGCTACTTCCAAATTGCCAGTCTGTTTAAAGAATAGACTTGAACTTATTAAAACTTGGTGCAAACAATGCATATTACCATAATTTCTTATGTGCAAGTACCAGTAGCGTGTTGTTCAAGTTTGCTTTTAACTTTTTTGAACATTTTGTTTGTCTTTGGATTTCTATTGTCTGGGTTTTGCTTCATAACAGAATGGCAACGCTGTTAATATTAACGAGGGTTGATTTTAATTTGCAGCTAATTCCTTTGACCTTTGCCGCTGATATCAAATATCGAAGCACGTCCTTACGTGAACAATTAAATGCTTTTCACAACAAAAAGCGTTCAGCATTTCTAGAATAACTGGAGGAAACTGGTCGCTCCTTTCCTCAGCTTTTACAGAGTGGCAATGTGGAGATTTTTAATAAAGTTTTTGAGATTGTTTGCAGTATGAAACACGTCAGTCTGATTTGCTTCACTGTGGGTCAATGTCCTGATTGACAACATGCAACAAATACACACCTTAGTGGAATAAGTTTGTTCTTATGCATAGTTCGTAAATAATATGCAGGGCTAAAAAATAAAAATGGGTGGACAGACAAAGCCTTTAAAGTAGGTTGAAGAGATGGAAGGTTAGACTGATTCAAACCTTTTTATTTAGCAACAAATAAAGACAGCACATTTTCCATTACCCCGTCACGCTTGCAAAATTGCACTGACATCGTCAACGTACAGTGGACAAATGCCAAAAACATCCACAGCGGATGAGACAAACGAAACTAAACGCGTGTTTTAGATATTTAATGCACTGTGAAAAGAATAAGAGCCAAAGTCGCGAGGAGACAACAGATCGGTGTTCGAGTTGCCATTTAATAAATTGCTTGATTCTATTTGCGTAAGGTGTAAGCCATTTGAATAAGTGTGATTTAAATTTGATAAAGTGTGTTATCTGTTATACTGTTAATAATGGCTGTGGAAACGCGAAGCACATCTGCTGTGGCCACCAAGCAAGATGTGAATGAATTGGCTGGGAAACTTAACACAGTCATGAAAACTCTTGACAAGAGCAGCAGCGCTCTTACTGAACTATCATAGAAATGAGAGAGCTTCGTAAAAGCCAGCAGTTTTTGTTGGAACAGTACAAAGATATGAAGCGTACACTTCAATCTTCTACTGAAGAGGTAAAGGCTCTCCGCTCCGAAAACCAGGACCTGAAAGACTGTGTTCAAAAACTCGAGGACGCTTCCTGTCAGACCCAAGAAGCTTTGAATGATCTTGAGCAGCATGGGTGACGGGAGTGCCTTGAATTTCATGGTCTGGCCTGGTCTGAAAATGAGAACACTGATAAGCCCAATAACAGTGTCTCAAAGCTTATAGAGGTGGACCTTGTGAAAGACATCAGTGTTGCACATCGACTCTCCGGGAAGACTGACAGCAAACCGCGACCTACTATCATCGCAAGATTCTGCTCGAGACTAATCCCAGATGAGATCTATAGCCATCGACACCGGCTAAAGGAATACAACAAAACTCATCCACAGGAGCATACTTATGTTAATGATAGTCTCACCAGGACAAACCGCCAACGCTTCACCAAATGCTTGTTGTACAGGAAAAGCAATAACTTCCAATACATCTGGACAAGGAATGGAACCATCTATCTACGGCGGAATGAGAACAGCAACATTATTGCCATAACAAAAGAAAATGACTTGGCAAGAAATAAAATCATTTACCATTGGCTAGGTGCAGCAATTACCTCTGTTTGAATTTTATAACATGATAAACTGGATTTGGTAAATTCTTGCAGAGAATGCAGGAGACGTTTTAGTTCTACTGTTCCTGCAATCTTCTGTGATATATGCAAGAAATGGTTACACTTAAAATGTTCTAACTTGACTGATTCTCAGTTTGCTGCATTGCCTTCAAGTAGTATGCCTTATTTTTGCCATATGTGTATTTCAGACTCTTTGCCTGTTAACTTAGATTGCGATCATAGTATATCAGATATTACCTATGACTCCTTGCCATTACTTTCTGACCCAAGTGGCTCTGAGTGTAAATTTTATTACCTTCATGTATTCAACTCTCTCTTGACTAGCAAAACAATTAACCCAGCTTGCATAGTTCATGTTAATATTAGAAGCTTGAAAACGAACTTGGATAAACTTGTAAACTTTATCTCTGACACAAAAAATCCCCAGAGATAATAGCTGTCGCTGAAACAAAAATTAACAAAAAAACAAACGCATTGCTTTCAAACAAAAATATGTGGATATAATTTTTTATATGCTGATTCTGACCAAAAAGCTGGTGGTGTTGCAATATATATAACAGATAACTTACAATTTCAAAGGCGAAGTGATTTATGTAATGATTTGAAAGATGCCGAAAGGTTTTGGGTTGAAACTAGTATTGGTGGCAGGTAATGTGTTCTTGTGGTTATTTATAGACGCCCTAAATATGGCTGTAAAGGTTTTACTGATGATGTTAGTGCTATTTTACACTATCTAAGTGACAAGAGGCTGCCATATATTATTTGTGGAGATATTAACATAAATGTTCTACAACACACAAGCTCATCAAGTGTACATAAATATATTGAAACTTATGAAAGTTATAATTGTCAGCAAATAATAACCAGGCCAACTAGTGTAACAGCAACTAGTGCATCACTCATTGATCACTTCTACACTACTTTTGATTTGGAAAAAGTAATCCTTGGAATACTTATCAATGACTTGTCAGACTATTTACCAATTTTTTGCTAATCAAAACAAATACTGCTAAAATATATGACAGGAAACCTATCACAAAGTGTGATTCTGAAAATGTTCCTTGAGACAGTTAGTCAAAACTTTCAACATTTACCTCAAACTGAGGGTGACCCCAGTAAGGATGTTAATCAAGCCTTAAACGTTTTGGGAGACAGCCTCAACCAACAGGGTCCACTGAAAAACCTCTCTAGGTCAAAAAAGAAACTCTCTCAAAAACCATGGATAACAACTGGTCTTTACAAATCGATCAAGAATGAAAACAAAATGTATAGAACTCTGGTTCGAACCAGATTCTCAAACACAAGAGCTCATAATCATTATAAGAAATACAGAAATAAGCTTAATCATATCATGGAAATGAGTAAAAGAAATTGCTACCAATCACAATTATCTTCCAACAGTCATCATCCCCGAAAAACAAGAAAACTAATAAATTATCTTATTAAATGCAAGGAAAAAGGTTTAACGTCCCCAGATGAACTTATAAACTCTGCAAACCGACAACCTACCAACTTCCCCACCCACTTAATGATTATTTTGTATCTATTGGCAGTCAGTTGGCAGCTGCTATAATTTCACCCGCTAACAAGCAATACCCGGTCTCATGCCTTGGACCCCCAGAGATCACTTGTTCGTCATGAGGCAACAATTGAACAGGTAAAAATAATTGTCGATAATCTACTAGTATCTAAAAGTGTAAGAATTAATAACATGCCTATACACATTCTCAAAACATGTAAGCAGATTTTATCGCCATGTTTAGCACAGCTCTTTAATATATTTGTTTAAAATCTGGCATCTATCCTGAATGCTTAAAATGTGCACAAGTGATCCCTATTCATAAAGCAGGTCAACAAAATCACTGTACAAATTATAGGCCTATATCCTTGCTGTCTCCATTCAACAAAATTTTTGAAAAACTAATATATACCCGTTTGTACTCTTATGTTGAATAAAATTAGGTGTTATCTGACTCGCAATGTAGATTTCGCAGTGCACTGTCTACATCAATGGCTATCTATGATATTCATGAAAATCTATTGAAAAATCGTGAACAACAATACACGACTTGTGCTATATTTTGTGATCTTTCTAAAGCGTTTGATACAATTGACCACAGCATGCTCTTACACAAACTTGAACACTTTTATGGAATAATGGGCGTACCCTTAAAATTGTTGACTAATTACTTACAAGATCGTAAGCAGTATACTGTGGTTGAAGGTTATAAATCAGATGTTCAAAATCTAACCGCGGAGTGCCTCAAGGTTCAACACTTGGGCCTCTATTATTCGCTTTATGTATCAATGATTTACCCAATGTTTCAAGATTTAGAACAACCATGTTTGCAAACGACACCCTCGTAACTATCTCAAGCAACAACCCACAACCATTGAACACAGTAGCAAATGCAGAACTGCAAAATATAGATAACTGGATGAGAATTAACAAACTCTCTCTGAACTATAAAAAAACACCTTCATGATAATCAAATGTGACCCAAAACCAGTAGCATCATTCTCAATTAATATTGGCAACAATCAAATTGCTCAAACAATTGTACAAAATATTCAGGAGTAATTATAGATGATGAATTGTCTTGGTACCAACACATAACCAACCTAGAAGATAAATTAGCACGAAGCCTTGGAATTTTTTACATGACAAGACCCTATCTCACTTCTTCGCTAAAGTCAGTTTACTTTTGTTTAGTTTATAGCCACCTTAAATATGCAACTAGCGCACGGGGATTAGTGCGAAAAACTACTCTCAATCATGTCCTACACAATAAACTTATTCGAGCCATGAATTTTGCCTCCTGCAGATCACATGTAACTCCACTTTACCACCAATCAAATCTGTTGAAAATACATTATATTTATCACCTTGAAATTGAACTTTCGTAACGCCGTGCAAAACTGGAGTGACGGCAGCAGTTGGTCGGATTTCATCATGAACACGTTCGCCGATAGCACTCTACTTTGTCAGTCCGCGTAGAAATTCTTGCAAATGTTTATGTTCTGCATGAATTGAAAATTCGTTTAGTCCTATGCAATTATACCCATTTTTTATGTAATCATTTTTGACTAAAGCCACAACACCATCTATCTTGTTTGTTTGAATACAGTAAGAGAGGTATCTTTGTTGAGACCAAGAAGAATTTCATTTTCTTCTTTATTAAGAACTATATTCATCTTCCTTCCTCTTGTAGAAACAAAACAGGTTTTATTTTGCTACATTGTTTAATCAGAATTATTTTAAGTTAAGTTCTATCACCCAGTTGCAGAAATAGTGGACATTAGTGAACAAATGTTTCTAAATGTATGCAATTTTAAATGAAGTGGTTCTATATTATTCAAATTGGAATGCTGTATGAAGATAACCAAAATTGAATAAAGATGTTCCACTTGGCCCGATATTGAATGGAGCTATTGTTGTTTGTCCAGAGTTGATTTAGTCTGCTGGAATTTACCCAAATTTTTCCAATTTAAGGAAACATTTTTAACTTCACCCAACTTTGAATGAAGTTGTCCCAATTTGCTCAAATTTCATTAAGATTGGTAAAATTTACCCAAATGATTTGATTTTATCCAAATTTGAAAAAAATTCTTATAATTCAACCAGACATTTCTAAACGTACTAAAATTACAATGGAGTATTTCTATATAGACCACCTTTGAACAAGACTGTTTGAAGTTACCCACAATTGAATGAAGCTGTTGCAAATTGGCAAAACTTGATTTGACTGGTGGACATCACCCAAGTATTTCCAGTTTATCTAAATGTTTTTGTTTTCACCCAAGTTTAATTGAAGCTTTTCTCATTTGCCCAAATGTAGTTGAAGCTGTTGTACCTTACCCAATGCTCCTAATTTACTCAAATGTTTCTAATTTTACCCAAAACGTTTTTAAAGTTTTTTAGTTGGCCAAAAATCGATGAAGGCTGCTGGAATCACCACATAATTCCAGTTCACTCAAGGGCAATGTCTGTTTTACCATCATGGGCAAAAAAGAATGGCAAAATAGTTTCAGATTATTTTGCCGTTTTGTCTATTTTTTTGCCGTTGATTTGGTTATTATTTTGCCTTAGTTTGGAAAACAGACTCTACCTCTTTTACATGTGAATGTAGCTGTATAAGTTGCCCAAATTTTGAAAAATTTGGCCCAAATAATGGCCAATTTTTCAGCGTTGGGGATGCGACCGCATCCCTTGCATCCCTATACTCTACACTTATGCCGGCACCACTAATAAAATAGTTCTTTTGTTTGAAAGTAGACACAACAACAATTTTCATGCACTGTTGTCCCATACATTGAACACGTGTTGAACAGATTACTAAGATAAAAACACACACTGTGACCAGCATAGGTGATGTGCTCAGCAAAAATTTCATTTACTAACAACACAGTTGAGGTGACGTTTTTGGATTAGGGATGAAAGCTCATAACTGTCACATTATCTTTGAAATATTCATGGTCACAAACGTGTCAATATTGCTGTTTTTTGATGATTTCATCAAAGCTTCAAAGTGGTTTTTCCACATCGCTGTGGCATTCTCATTCCCGGTTGCTCCCCACCATAGGTGAGAGCATAGTTTCCTTATATTCCTTTCTGATATGTTTCCAAAACTTTCGGGGAGTGTAGTCCTCTGGGGAGCCTGCAATTGCATCTGCTTTGTGCTTTTCCTTTGCCTTACGATAAACGCTTAAACCCCTGGATCCCGGGGAAGCCCACGGGCGCCACAATTTTGGCGCAGAAACTTTGATTAGCCATAACTCATAAACGCATCTGGATAAAAAGCCTGTGCAAACATCCATAGATCCAGAAAAAGGCATAGAATTGACTGCAAATGACAAAAACACACCTTTACGATTGAAATGTTTGAGAAAAAAAAATGTTTGCACTTTTGCCGCACTAAAACGTTAGCAAAATCCACAGTAAATGCGAAAAAACGGACTCCGCATCCAGTCTAGCTTTTTCGAGCCTTTTCTTGCGCTTCACCGAGGGCTGGATTACACGAAAATCGGATCAGTTCGACAATACTCGATTTGGGCCGTTTCGGGGGGACAATTTGGGGGTACAAATGTGGAACTTGGAAAAATTGACTTGTAGATCACAGTTCTAGGCCTGGAGAACCCCACAGTGGTGTCAGTGAGGCGTTGAATGACTTAAAATGTTCCGGAAGCTGAACTGAAGCCATAGACCTTGTGAAGTGAACTGCTAGCTTAACAGTTTCGCACGTTATGGACAAAAATAGAGCCTGAAAGGTGCTCAGCCACCTATTAGAGATTTTGCTTTTTCTCTCGAAAAATTTCTTCCTGTCAAAAGTTTGGCAAGAAATTTGGTGGGATGGTGCAAAACACCGAAATACACGTTTTCAGCAAGTTTGGGGGTTGGTGCTTACAGACTGGAAGAAAAGTAGCTTGAACCTCAAAATACCCCCGCAATCCGTGGTTTTTGCCCCCTTGGGCCCCCCACGAATACAAGTGTCAACTTTTGTGACCAATATTGCAATGGTAAGGTCTTCGCAAACATTTTTTATGTGGAAAGTTTATTTCCAACGTGTTTGGTTTAGGCTCTGCAGCCTACTGAATGGACACAACTTATGTTCTGTAGCCTACGTGAAAACATTTTTACCCCTGAAATGACGTTAAATTGACTTCAGAAGTGGGCGGGACCTATCTCAAAATGTGTGGGGCAGTCTTTCGAATCTGTGGATCCCTTCAGGACTCTCTAGCCCAATCCTTTCAGAAGTTATGGTTGATGATAACTTCTTGCGCCAAAATTGTGGCGGGCGCGGGACTTGCATATTTGAAATCTGTGAGCCGTTTTTTACATTTCACCATAATGTCAAAGGTGAAGTATCTTCGTTCGTTTCCACAATACTTTGAAGCAGGAGAAGAGACGGCAAAAAATTGCAGCAGAGATTAGTTACACGGTCATTTCTGGATATTGTCTATGCCCAAACAAAATAGATTTGCAGTAATGAAAATCAACATCTAACTACGACATAGGACTTCGTAAAAATGATAGTGTTTTAGCTAGTTGCACATTTAATTTGATTCAATTTCAGAACGTTTTGGCTTTGATCTTTTTTCTAGAAACTAAACAGTGATATTCAAGTTTTAAGTGTTTTCTTTAAACGTTTTGCAGATTACCTGGGAAATATCTACAATGTCTCCTCAAGAAATCCTTATGTTCCTTCGGAGCCAGCTTCAACCTCAAGGGATGGAGGTATACTTGATGAATTGCGGAAGGTACAACGACTTTGGCAGCCAAAACCCAGAAACCCAATCCAGTACCCAAACAACACACTCTGTGCTGTTACACTTCTGACTCCATCATTTTTCAATTCAACATTTATCGAGTACTTGAAAGAACACTTCAAACGTCACCACACCTTCCAAGAAAAACTGCTCAAAGCTGTGCAGATCATTTCATAACAGCGGCACTGAATGCTATGAAGTTGCAATACAAAATGTTGACGGATAAAATGATCAAAAATGACACCGGAAAGAACCTTCCCGGAGTTGATCTACGCATAGCAGGACATGTCTCAGGTGCAACCTACTATTATCAAAGAAAAGATGTTCCACAGGATCCCTGGTGGCCTGAATGCTACATATACGGTCTGTGCATTCATCCAAAGCACAGTGGTTGGTTCTAGTTTCGAAGTGTTGTGGTGTTTGAAACCATCCAGGATGAAAGCATGGAAACAGTTCAGCTGATAGATTGTGCTCCTACCAGAGCAGATCGCATCAAGCTGCTGAATCTGGCAAATTTCCCAAGTTCCTTTGGTACTTATCGCAACATCATTGGTGCCGAAGAAAAGTACTGCGACAAACTCAAGCAATATAGAGGCCACTTTTTTTCAATCAAGGCGATACAATTTCTGCATTGAAGTGGTTGCTTGCAGAAGACAAGTAGCAAGCATCTTCTGCATGAGAAAGAAACATACTCAAAATGAAAGCAACTTGGTCTTCTGCGACCTAATCATTCAAGATGGACATGTGATATATGTGCAACAGCTCCAGTAAAGTTATACATTGATTAGCTTTAGTAAACCTGTACAACTTGTTCAGTAGGATTCGTTAAAAATGGAGCACAGGAAAAATGAGGCAAAATGTATTGTTAATCTATCTAATGACTACCTCACACAATCGTAAGCAGAGAAAGATGGAATTGTTTTGCTGTATATTTACTCATAATTATATTCGTAATTGGCACATTGGTTTGCATTATCAAGTTTGATGAAAAGGTATTATGTAGCCACACATAGCTCAACAGAACAGAAACTGATGAGAACTAAATCAAAAAAATTTTGTTTGCATATACACCAGCTAAGCCGCACAAGAGGTCTCACAATTAGGAAAGTGTTTGTCAAGCTTTTAAAATGAAAAAATGGTGGTTGTGAATGCAAATGAAAAAAGAGTGGCCACAGTGACAATTGTGATGATTGTGAATTAGAAATGCAAATTTGGTAGGAATGCTTTAATAATCTGTAAACATGACCCTGTGGTAAAACGCCGGCATACTGCATCACTACCTTCTGTCTTCGTCATGTGGCACAGAAGAAAACGTTTCATATTCTCTGTTTCATTTTAATGTTACTGTGTGGCCCAACCGTGAAAGACATTGTTTAAAAAGTCACTTTTATTTAAAAGTGTTTTGCAATGTAATGTAAGGTAATAATGTAATGGTTTATTGTTTCATACGACTCAGCCAACAAGCAGAAGTACCATAAAAGCCATCGCGTACAGTAAACCAACCATTAGCGAAAATTAGAGCAAATGAAAACACAATGGCACAATAGCTGATCA
>Ga0210059_1012370_pt1 | contig 12903 bp, 9 predicted proteins | sample Ectturendosymbi2_FD_188042 | JGI IMG/M metagenome (GOLD analysis project Ga0210059, IMG submission 188042) | Ecteinascidia turbinata endosymbiont from Florida, USA - Sample 2 (SPAdes) (version 2) | ecosystem: Host-associated > Tunicates > Ascidians > Unclassified | place: Key West, Florida...
CACGAAGCAATAATGGTTTTTATGAACACGAAGTTGAAGCTCTGAAGATTCAGTAACTAGAATCAGTATAGTCTACACCAGACGTTCACGCGACATTGGAGTGATAAACATTAGTCTGCGTAACAAAAGTCTTTGCTCAACTGTTGTAAAACTTTGAAAACGAACCGATGTTTCAGCCAACTAACAGTAAGCTTTCATCAGGGCTAATGGCGACTCGAACAGGAGAGCAGTAAAATACACTGAAGGCGCGTGATTGAATGACGTAGTGATAACACCGATAACTACCTTTTCAAGGCACAGTAGGTAACGGAGAACAGATTGTGAAGTAGAATAAAATAACAGCAGTAAGAAACAAACTGTACGTCCAGTTAAAACGAATCAAAAATATGCAATCTCGTATTGTAAGTCAATTATAGCCAAATGTCGCTTTGTATATATTTGGAAAAATTTTGAACATTTTTTGTTAATGACGTTGGGTGTGGAATTAATGAAAAATGATTCAGTGAAACGTCTGTTTCTAAAATCATTCTAAACAGCCACGATCTGAGTTTTGGATCAGTTCATTTGATGATCCAATTCTAATGCGTGTTTTGCAAGCTCACTTTTTTCAGGATGAAAATATTTTATATAGTTGATGTGTTCTGTCTTGCGTGTGTTCAATGACCCTTTTGTTTCGCCAAAGTACTTTTGTTCGCAGTCACCACACCGTACGCAATATACCGCGCCTTGACGATCAAAAGGGTGGACAGGATCTTTTCCATTTTGTAGCTTGTCACCAATTGTTCGCATCGGTTTAAAATACGATTTGATTTTATGATCCCTCAGACATCTTTGCAGTGTTTCCGATAACCCATGACAATACGGTAGCATCACTGAAGATCAGTTTCTTGGTATTGAGCGATTTTGTGATCGAGCCGTCAATGGAGGCGGATAACCATTGTTCTTGAGGGCTGGTTGAATGCGATCCATCTCTTCTTGGTAGTTGGCTTCATTTGAAGTCGGAAGTTTTGCTCTGCATAGCAATGTTTTAATAACCGCTTTTGTGTGTTGTAGAGGATGGTCTGATCGAAAGTTCAGGTATCGGTCTGTGTGTGTGTTGGTTTTCTGCGAACAGTATAGTCCAAACAACCGGTACTTTCACGGGTTAGTTTCACGTCCAGAAAAGCCAGAGCTCCATCATTTTCTGTTTCTTGTTTAAATTGAACAGTAGGTTGAATGCTATTTAAAAGATTGAAAAATTGCTTCAAATACTTCCGTTTTATAACAACAAACGTATTGTCCACATAATGCTTCCAGACTTTAGGTGGGTGGTGGAATTCCGTTTTTGCTTCATTTTGAATGTCTTCCATGACTAAATTCGCCAAAATGGGTGACATCGGTGAACCCATAGGTGTACCAAATATTTGTTTGAAGTACTTACCTCGGAATGTAAAATATGATGATTGCATACAGAGATCCAGTCCCTCGAAAACGTCTTGTATAGACCAATTTGTACGTTCTTGAAATTCATCACATTCTGTCAATCTTTTCTTAACTATTTCTACTGTTAGAGTTGTTGGGACGTTTGCAAACAATGATACGGCCTCAAAAGACACCAAAATTTCATCATATTCCAATCGTAAGTCCTTAATGAATTTAACGAAATCATTTGAATTATGTACATGAAATTCCGTGTTGCCAACCAGTGGTGCTAAAATATTGACAATCTTCTCAGAAAGGGGATAGGTTGTGGAACCGATAAATGTTAAGGCCAAGTTCAAGTACAGAGATTTGGGTTTCGGGAAGCTGGGCCCTGGAGAGATTGACAACCCTTGCTGTTGCTTTTAGAACTGGTCTGCGGGCGATATACGTGGTGGTAGCGGGCGACTAGATGCCCGCGGGCATTTTTTGGTGACCCCTGTTACATTAACATGTAAAGATGAGACATTGACGTGTCAATATTAATAAGGTGTAAACCTCAGATTTTGTCGTCAGCGTGTCTTAAACGTCTAAAAATATCTATTACCCGTTGAGACTGAACTTCACGTTCAGCCCCCTAAACTGTGTGTCTATAATAAATTCAAGCTCTTGCTGTCTCAATTCAATTAAAAAATGTTTGTGCCACAGCAAAGTTTTTAAGTCTGCGCATTCAAACAAACTGCTCACCAGTAAACTTCTATTTTCTTAATCGCTTGCGCGCAATGCACTGCAGTAGCAAACACGATTTACAAGTAAATAATTTATACAAGAAACTAAGCGAACTCTGCGTTTTGTCCACGTGGTCATAGAGCACTTATCTCTTGATTTTGTCAGGGAGATGATGTCTACTAGGCTGAACGTTGATACTTTTTACTAAGCCAGAGTTTCACTTTTAGGTCAACAAGCGTTTATATTTCTACAGTATATAGAAAGTTTCTGAGTCGTGACAGAATCGGACTTCGAAGATTTGGCTGTTGCGGAGGAGGCGCGGATGCAAAGAAAATGCTTTTTGAAGTTGAAGTGTATGCGGAGTCGAAACAATCAGGCTCCACACATCTCAAGTCTATTGACCGATTCCAGCTTGACAACAACTTAACATGCTTGTTACGACCTACGAAGAAAGAAAGCCGCTTCTTCCCTAACAAAATACGGAAAGTCTTTGTCAAAAACACAGTTCTATTTCGTTTCTGATGAGCAAAATAACCGATTAACATAGCACCTGAAAATACTTCATATGATGAAGGTGACCGTTAAAAAACTGGCCCCATCAACAAAACTGTTGTTAAACACAGTTTGGCCACCGTAGTTACACATTAGATTTTCACATACTCAACAACGTGGAAAGATTTCCAAGGAAATGCTCTGTTATCTTTGAGCAGAAACCACTTCGTTGGCAGCACCTTATTTCGCTCGATTGGCATCCGATTCTATTGTATTTACAGATAGTGCCCACTTTATGCCTGCTTTTAGACAACGTACAAGAAAACGCATGGGATGTAAAGAAAAAGGATTTGTAGATCTAAGGGGGTGACACTTGTCGTTTTCGATCATTACATGCTTCATCAGGAATCATTTCGATTAACACGAAAGCAATACTTTAATGTGGGTTGGTGAGATTTTCAAAAACGATAGGAAACAGATACCATTATGGAACTGAACATCACGAGACAAAATGTTTAGAAATGCAAAAACAAGTATGACCTACCCAGGCCCGTAACCAGGGGCGGTGAAGGGGGCGAAAACCTCTAAAACTTTTTCGCCTCCCTGGAAAAATGTGTTAGACATAGTTTAAAAATATTGGACATAATTTAAAAAATTTTGGCCCCTCACATAAAACTCTTCTCCCCACCTGGTGTCCCAAGCTGGCTACGGGCCTGGACCTAGCGTAGTGGTCAGGAAGTCAAGATGCTGAGAATATACAAACGAAGACCTTTTACATTTATTCAGGAGTTAATTAGGAGGAAAATTAACAGTCGTAGAAACGAAATATATTATCTTTCCACGCTTTCGTGAGTATAATAATATACTGTAAGGCTTCAGGAAGGTGAGTATCAGTTAGTGTCAGATAGTCAAATACAACCATGTTACCGTTTACGTTAAAGTAACAGGTTTGGTGTGATGATTCGAGCTGAGATTTGAGGCTTGACAAGTACGGTTGGGGGAGTGCGCTGGTCAACACACTTAGGCATCGGGTTAAGTATAACAACTGCTCGACAACGCTGATTTTACTTCACTGATTCCAGTTATGAAATCAGAATTTCCTCACACGTCACGTTTTCAGGATATCGCATTTATGTAAACTGCACAGTTTAGTTGTTGGTCATCGAGACGGATATCAACTCACTCAGGAGTTACATTACAAGTAAGAAAAAGTTGTGACCACTGGACCTTCTACTGACATCGGTCGCAGATCCGTTATCGGGTCATGCAACTGTAGAAAAATATCAAGACTAGAAACACCACGATAACAATGCGGGACATTAAGAAATGCAGTAAGGTTGTAAAGTTAAGCATGAAAACATCCATTGTGAATATAGTGCATTTGTAACCCATAATGTCAAGATAAAGACAATATCATGTATTGTCACTGCATGAAAACGCTATCACCGTAGATCAGGGGTCGGAAACCTACGGCCCGCGGGCCGGATCCAGCCCGCGAAGCAAAATCATCCGGACCGTAGCTCCTTTACAAAATTGTAGTAACTGTTTATGGATAGCCTAGTGGTGTCATGTTTTACAGTATGAATCTGCCCTCCTTCCCATTGTGCTATAAATGTACTCTATGTCGCATTTTGGGCTTTCGTTACGAACTTTGAAAATCAGGAGTTAATCTGATTAAAATTCCATAAATTCCCAAGATTTAACAACAGCAAAGGGAACGGAATTCTTGGTGGAAAATTAGTACGGCCCGCCATACCTTGCAGAGTTTGTTTTTGGCCTGCAACTCGGGAAAGGTTGCCGACCCCTGCCGTAGATCAAGGACTGTGGTAGCAAACAATCCAACACAATCTAAAATTATCTTCAGTGTTTCAAACAAAACACTTTCTGGGGTGGCAATTTTTGATTGAAATTTAGGTTTTGAAAGTACTTTAAAAGTTCTACCTCTTGTTTACTATTGTTAAATACATTTTAAAATTTGAAAACTTCTAACTCTTTTCAGTTCTTGTGTTTAGAAGCCCTAGACTGGCAGGCTAGCATAAACAAACTAGGGAAAATGGCTGTGGACAGGCAAACAAGGGCAGATCCAGGGAGGGCGATTGCCCCCTCAAAAACCTACGAAAGTAACTTTATTCACTATGATTTTGTACAATTCGGAAAACAGCCTTAGCGATGTAAGGTCATTTTGCCATCCATTATTACGTCACAGCAGTGTTGTGAAGTATATTTCATCTTTCTCACAGTAGTGAACCCGTAATGAGATTTGACTATCAAAAATTACTGAATTCGTCCCCTTAACCTCACTGGCTGGATCCAACCCTGACTGTGGAGTGAGCAAATTGATTAAATGTTTACTCGAAAATCTGGGTCGAATCCATTGTGCTAAAGTACCTACAGTATTAGTGTTTGTCTTAAAATCAGGGCTTTTTAACATACTTACTGAAGGGGCAACTGTCCCACAGTCCCGAGACTTTCCTTTGCAGCTAAAACCATTTCCCCCACACCAGTCAAACGTCCTTTCAACACAGGACAGATGATGTCATTCAACCGCAGACCAGCAAAACATTACTGGTCCGGTAGTTCGAGGTTTATATTGTACTCCCCACTCAAAATCTGATAAAAACGTCCTGCATGAAATCACGGCAAATACTCAAGGCTAACTTAGTCCTTTTCCTCCTATTGTGCGTCCATAGCAACGCCCAGCCGGGACATAATTATTCATTACATCACCTGACACCTAGGCATTAACGATGAACATTTCTTGGCGTTAGCGATGAACATTTCTTTTCTTGAACATTTTTCTCGTCTCATGCTATTTTTTAATGTTCAGTGAACCGTTTTCAACAAGATCCACAAGCTGTAGTCTAGTCATTAGGTGGGCATATCAACATTAAATTTTGAATTGGAGAACTCTGCTGAGGTAACCTTGCTCAGTTTTATTAGAACTGCTGTTTTTTGTATGACGTAATGGTGTCGGAAGATGGAGTTCTTGAAACGAGATGGTGTAGTTAGTGTGTCTAGGTGAATAATTTAGAGCTCCGATTTTAGGCTTGAACATTCAAGTAGAGTAAATCAGAGGCAGCCAATGGGCAATACCTTTTCATAAAAATCCCTTAGTTCAATGGTACACTTAACATTTATAGTCACAGAAAAAAGTCATTTCAACAAGAAAAGCTTACAAAAGATGTTGCTCTCATTTTATAAATTAGAGGCATGAATGTTAGTCTGAAAACCTAAGACAAGGGCAAACGATACGTTTAAGTACGGTATGATTGTGATGAAGGTTTTAACTGGGGAATGGCTGTACTGCATAAAGCTGTTCAGGGCGATTACCGTTGAAATTAAGACGTTGTAATCACTGCTGAGCAGATGTCCCACCTGGGATGGTTTGGTAATGTTTTCGAAATAGACGAACGATGGTAATAAACGAAGGCAAAGAATAACACAATGCACGCGTAATTGGAAGAAGCCCAATCCAACAGACAGACCAGGTTTGCAGGTCATGATGATAGCTGAAAACCAACGCTTCTCAACAAGACCGGTCTTAAGCCTGTTTGACCTATTTTATCAAAGTGGTTCCCGCACCTTAAAAGGACCCCGCGCAAGTGCTGACAGAGTTAACGTTTGAAGCCTTTTACATATTCTCATATAATTTAACCACTACTGAAACGTGGAGTGAACAATGAAACCTTCTTTGCATCACTGAGATCATATTATTAAATTTATTATTATAGCCTGCTATATGCAGCATCTATATACATTTTTTTAGTTGAAAACGGAGATACTACTTAAAATAGCAGCATACATAAATGTATTTGCATTTTATTGACAAACAGCCAATGAAGATCATATTAAAAGGGTGTATTTCTGGACAAAAACAGACACGTCTGTCTAAACAAGCGCAATGACGGACTTTCAGACAGTTTAGGGTGTCCGAAGAGAACTATACATAAATGTTTATCTCTGCAAAGTAGTTATGCCGCCATCATTTCTCTCAAAATTTTTGATTTATCCCATCATTTCTCTCAACATTTTTGATTGATTAATAAACAAACACATGGTTTGGCCTACCGACTGTACAGCTTCTCCATTTTGACAATTGTTGCTCATGCACAGAGCGGAAATAAGAACAAGTTTTAGTGACACAATGTTCGCTACAATCAATGCCAAAGCTAAGTTGATGTTGTAAATTGATTATTTACAACATCAAATTAACATCACTTTGCTCCCTCCGAAAATATCAACTGGTTGCGGCTCTGTTAGAAATCATAGATTTCGAGGTTCAACACTAGGGCTGCGGAGCCGTCGTAAAACAAGACACAGCTCCGGATCTGGAACTCTTCTTTCCATGGACATGACTCCGCCTCCGGAGCTCTCTTTTTTCGTTGCTCCGCCTTCAGGTCCGGCTTCTGTTCGTTTTCACACATTATTATTTCAATTGTCTTGGTGTGCCTCCAGTTGAATGGAAAATGAATTATATAAAGTACACAAAACTAGGAGAATATACCAAGTTTTTAAATATTTTCATCTGGTAAATTTTTGCAAACAGCACTCTTACCATGGGGAAATCAGCGAAAAAACAACAATCACAGGTTCAGACGATTCAGAGAACGGTTACTACCAGAAATGTAACTCAAGATAACGGTACTATATGCAATTTCTGGAAAGGCAGTTGCTTGTTTTGCCGTCAATTTCTGAGGACCTTCTGTTATTTTTTAGGACCATAATCAAGAAAATGCCTGTTCGGAAAACTACATTTTTGTCCGAGCATTTAAAGACAGGTAATACATTTGTGCCCGAGCATTTAAAACACAGTCCCACTTGACCAAGTGCTTTGCATTCGTTGCATGCTTTTGCTGTTGCAGTCTATGGGATTCCAGCAAACAGCGCTGCCCGGGCAAACCATGCAAAGAGCGCAAAACACATAGTTAATTGCGTCTCTCATGTGTTCTCTCAAACAGGCACACACTTGCATTAACACAGATGCGAAGATGTGTTTGAAAGCCCGTTGTTCAAAGAAATAATATGAATTCTAGCAGAAAAGTCACCTTCGACGTTTTTAAAATAGGTGAAAACTTCTGATTTCTTTGTATTCATAACAAGCAGTGATGAATCGCAACGTAAAGCACAATTTAACCTGTTAAGCTTAGGAGAAAATAAGACTGGTTACCGTGCTGAAAACAGAATTTTTTCTACAGATTAAAACTTCAACGATTGTCTGTATTTGTCCACACTGCTTTTTTATATCCTCCTGATAATGTACCGCCATGCAATGCAATGCTTGTTCATTACCAATTATAACTTTCATGTTATGCTACTGCTTGTAAACGTAATGTTTTCTAGTGGACTTTGCCAGTAATCTAGTACAGTTCTCCGTAACCCTTTTTCACTCTCGGCACACTTAACAACTTTCCAAAGTTTTACGGCACACCTCAATTACTAATGTAAACAATACACTTTACGACTGGTTTTGAGTTGTTTTCACTTATTTTAATGACCACAACCGCTGTGCATTAGGCTGAATATTTAAAAGAGGAACTAGAAGTTTTCCATCAACTTTTTTTAAGCATGTTTTTTTTATTATTTGTGATGAATAACAAAGATGAGAAAGTTTGTTCACCCAAGTTTTTAGTGCAAAACTGAAGACGATTTTCAATAGCAACTTTCGAAACTCGCTTATAGACCTCTTGAATACAAATAAAAAACTAGTCATATGGAACATCCCTGAATTTTAATTTCAGAGTTCAGTGATTTTGTAGTTCAAGAATGTTTTTCCTGATAGGCAAGGATAATTCTTGTGTTGACATTTCAACATTAGCCGAAAAAGGATTTCGGATCCAACCACATTGTTCCATATTGATCCTGAAAAAGTAATGGTCATATTTCTGATGTAACAAAGTTAAGTGTTCTTGAGCAAAATCCAACACAAATTCTTTGGTGAAACTTTGATCATCAGAGCTTCCCTCAGGACCTTAGACAAAGGGGGCATAGTCTTCCCAAATGTTAATGTGCCCAGAAAGATATGTTTTAAACATACAATAAAAAATATTTCCTCCTAAAATGTATTTTGCCACTCAAACCTTAATACCTGACTACGGGCCTGGCTTCCCTATGTAAACAGAAATGCGCAAATTGAATGTCTGGATTTTGACGTTTCAGTAACGCAGCAAACATCTACCTTCGCCTATCATTATTGCCTTACGCCAGGCCTAACAGATGTTTGTGAAAACTTCAATTCTGATGTCATAAAAACATATAAATCTACAGTGGAAGTCTAGCTAGGGCAGTGTTTCTTAACCGGAGCCCTCGGCCCCCTTGGCGGCCACGGAACGGTTCTCTGGGAGCCACGAGCAGAAGCCTTTACTAAATAGCTCTGCCGTAAAATTGCAAAACCCTATTAATGAGCAGGGGGCCACAAGTGTTAACAGTCTTTGGAAGGGGGCCACAAACCATGAAAGGTTGAGAACCACTGAACTAGGATTCGAGTTAGCGAACTGTAATGCTCATATTTTCTGATAAAATTATTCCGCGGCACACCAATCTTTGTCTCGGGCACACCGATGTGCCGCGGCACGCCGGTTGCGGAGCACTGATCTGGTAAACCTTGCTAGTAAGCCTAATGGTTTCTCATAAAAATTCCTACTTTGTAATGGCGTGCCGTGCATTTCACGCTTAAATCTTCAGTGGTATCACTTAATCATACTCCCTGCTAAAAGCATGATTACACAGCCTCAAAAGCTATGGATGTTAAATTACATACCTACACATTATAGCTCAGTTCTTTTTAGATCACTACACTATTACAGACCCGGTTTGATCATTCTCACAACAAAGTAAGATGCTGTGGCTGGTAACGTCTTTCTTACTTCTACGACAGTGGTTCTCAACCATTTCGCCACAGGGAGCCAACTTCAGACCTACGATTTTGTTAGAGAGCGGCACTGTAAAATTTCACCACAGGTCAATTGGCACGTTTTGTTTTATTGCACTAACGAAGTCTGTTGAACAAAATGTTAGAGGTGTTACTGAAAGACTGCTAAGAGCCGCACAAAGGATGCTTGGATACTGCATGCAGCTCTTAGAACAGTGTTTGAAAACCATTGTTCAACAAGTAACACCACGCCTGCCCAGGTGCGATGGCACAGCCTTAGAGATTATTAAACCACGGAACAAACCAAAGGCTTTCGGATCCATTGTTACAGTCTGGCGTCGTAACTCGTAACAATCGCGTTAAGTGTGCTATAAAGAACTCTGTTGTACAGTAGGTAAAGTAAGTCTATTTAGCAAAACCATTAGTATCTAGGAAGGGACCCGGAGCCGGAGCTACCTTTCAAATGACCATAGCTCAGGCTCCGGTCCTACATTTTAAACTGAGCTGCGGCTCCTTCTGATTATTAATTTGAGCTCCTGCTCCAGGCAAAATGTCCAGCTCCTGGCCTCCGGCGCTCGGGTTCCGGCTCTGAAGTCCTGCTCAATACATGATGATGCACAGATCAAATCATCTTCCGCATGAAGCCTGCTTCTAGATTTGGTTTTTAATAACAAGAGCCGCCTGCTTGCCTAAAAAATTCCTTCAGTAATTGCATATTGTGCAAACACGTGGTAGGCTATTTTCCGTGTTGCAATAGTTTCTAACGCATAACGACCAAAGAGAGCATGTTATGTCATTTGCAGTTCATGATCTACGCTACCTACGTTTTCGTTAAAAGGTTCAACTTTGAAACATACTCAATTTTAGTAATATGTACCTGGCCGTGACCTGTAAAAAATTATTCCACGGCCCACAGATTGAGAAAACCTGGAGTAAACAATTAAAACCAGGTGGTGCACTAACAGTCAATAGGGAAGAAAATTTGACGAAGTATGCCGGGTCCATATATGCATGGGTAAAGAAAGCAGAAAAAATGGGAAGAGTAAGGATGAGAAAGTTGGTAACAAGCAGCAAAGCAAGATTCATAATTGACATCAGAAGCAAGACCTATTTCAGTTCGTGTGTGTTTGATTATTCCGTATATCTTCAAAAAGCACGAAATATGCAAGATAGACATTTATGTTGGCCCCCTACTTTTTCTTTGGCCCCGCAATGACCCCAATTTTTTAAGTCTAGAATCGCCACTGACGGCTCACACAAGACTCTATCTATATTCTGTTAAGCCAGTAGTTGTATGTTGAGCAGCCACTTGAAATGAAAGCTTTCTTCGTACTTTATGCGCATTCTCAGTTCTTTTGTATGTTAGCAAGTTTCGTTGTGAACTTCGCTGTTGTAGTGATAAGTGTATTTCACTCCCTTGTTTCGCGCAGCCTGATATTTTGCAGGTGTGGCCAGGGCTGTTGTAGGGCTGAGTGTGTTTTGCTTCCCTGTTTTAACGCGCAGTTGGATGTTTTTGCAGTTATGATTGCTTCGTAATATCGTTGAATGTAGGATATTTTGTTCATGTATCCAAGGTTGGAGCGCTGATAGTTTAAAGTCAATACAATGACATATTAAGTTATGCAATAACGAATAAGGAGAGTGCGTGTAGAATAACATGCTTGCTGTCTCAACAAGCTTCGACAAAACGTTGGATAAGAAACGTGCAATGTTGGAAGAACCTTTTTCAAATTGGTGGGTCACAAGTGCACGTCAAAGAAACTATGCAAAATTTTTTCATTTCAAGCGATTTTGTTTGACAGTCGACCTAATACTAATCGTGTTGCTAACTTATTTAAGCAAAATTCGAAATTTAAAAGTAGGGGATCTCGGCTCATGCGCCTACCCCGGTTCCGCCACCCCTGGAAACGTGAATACAACGTCGTAGTGCAGGTGCTGTTTGCATTAGGTTGTTTCTGATAATGGCAACGAAAAAGCTAAAAGTTTGCCTCTATATAATAAATTGTTATTTGCAATTACATTGCTCATTATTATGTAACTTGGGAAAAAGAATATGGTTGAACCTCGTAATTTTCCATTTTGTTCCTGTGCGCTGCTAAAATGAATAAGTCTACAATGCCAACACACCTCCATATCGTGATATGAAACATCGGCCCGCGAAGCAACCTGATAAAGAGTTGTTGCCCTTAACTTGTAAAGGCTGGACATCCTAGTAATACTGTTTTCAAGAAGCTGTTATTTTCGTTTATGCATTGCAGGCATAAATATTCATTATGTCTGGGCAACGAACATGCTTGTGCCCTTGTGGTAACCTCAGGCTGTATTTTGTGACTGGTCTTGGTTACAGTTCATTAAAAAGCTCAATATCTGATGTGAGAAAACATTCTGTAGAGACTGTGAGAAACTGGTTAAATGTGGAAGAGGACTATTTTTCGCTAATCATAAATAAAGGAAAAACACCAGGAAAACCACATGCAACAACTGTAAAGGAAATACAAGATGCTATGCAAAGAGGAGAAGCTTTGTGCCAATGTGGAAAAATCACCAATGTATTTATTGGTCATAGTCATGGAGCAACTTGTTTAAGGGAAGCTTTGCTGACAATCCCACTTTATCCTCAGGAAGTAATGAAGCTCACTCAGCAGATGGCTTTGTTCAGCATTGGTGGTCTTCAAATCTTTCCTCGACACAGTGCAAAGGTAAGTTCGACACATGGAAACTTTTTGACTCTTCCCCCATCTGAGAGACACTGATGGGTTGTAAATATTTTCACAAGCTCACAAAGCAAAAATGGTTTCTGGGCTTTTTGCCAGCTTGACAAATTGCATAAAAACCGTTATTTCAAAAAGTATTTTTGCATAGCAGTAAAAATCTATACATTTGGGCCAGTAGACACATATGCCTTGGGACGACCTAAACCACCAAACTTCGACTGTTCTAACCCTGTTGGTAAAAAAGCGAAGGTTATAAGTATTGTCATAATTGACAAGGACAAGTTGCCAACGATCAATCAAGTCAAGCAGACATATATTTTTTATTTGGCTTTACCGTACCAATGAAACCGTGTGCACTGAAAAATTTATATCAAATTAAGTAAAACCGCCGTCAAACTTTATCGGAAAAATACCAACCAAACGTTCAACTTCAAACAGAAAAAACACACACCCTTCTTACCAACTCACGATACCTTTAACATTCAGGAAAACTGGATTCAAACGTTACATTTACAACATTAAGATTTAGCATCCCCTAAAGTGGAGAAGCAGTTCTTAACTGAGAGTATCTCGCAACAGAAATGGTTCGAGATAGGACTTCTCATGGTCCAACCTATGCCAGATCAAAGATAATTGTGTTGCATTACCGACTTACAGAGGTAGAAAATAACTTATGCATAAGTTATTTTCTACCTCTGTAAG
>Ga0210059_1012371_pt1 | contig 12902 bp, 7 predicted proteins | sample Ectturendosymbi2_FD_188042 | JGI IMG/M metagenome (GOLD analysis project Ga0210059, IMG submission 188042) | Ecteinascidia turbinata endosymbiont from Florida, USA - Sample 2 (SPAdes) (version 2) | ecosystem: Host-associated > Tunicates > Ascidians > Unclassified | place: Key West, Florida...
AAGTTTCTCGAACGCAAACTTCGCGCAAAGGAAAGAACGCTGCAAAAGTAAGATCAGTCTGCAGCATCCAGCTTGATAAAAGGAGGTTTTCCCTGGTTTCGCAGGCAGCAGTGTAATTACTTTAATGTTTTTTAATTACTGAGTGACGGTTATGAACTAATTCAAGGTTTTGTTACAGCAATTAAAGTTGCTTGCATTTAAAACGAACCTGCTGCTTCAAATGCAGGCTCACGTTTGTCTTTGCAACAGCAGCTTTGGTTTCGATTCTTGACATCAGGTTGAGGTACTCTTTTAGAAAGTTATTCCCGAAGAAAGCTGTGAAGCAGTTTAATTTTCCATGAAATAAAAATTCTGTAATTGCAGAAAGTTTATGTCTTACGTCTTAAAGGAATGAGAGAAGAAAACAACAAGCGTGCAAGCAATATACCTGCGGGTATTGTGAGAAATGCAACTGTTTTCTTATTGCTGATTGGGGTAAGGCAACAGTAGTGTTTGTTTACACTGCAGCTTTGCAATGCGTGAATTGTTTGTTTTTGTGCTTGCTTGTTTATCAAAGAAATTCTTGTCGTACTTTTGTCATAAGCCAATACAATATGGCAGGTGTACTAGGTATTGGCCAGGCAAGGGTTGTGCTAATGGGCGTCGGAAGGGGGCAGGGGGTCTTGGCCCCTCCATGGATTTGGAAAACTTTCATCAAAACAGGTTGTTTTATTAGTTTTGAGTGGTAAAAAACAAATTTCACCACTTTTGCCCTCCCGCTGGAAAAATCCCCTAGTGCCCCTCTTGGAAAAAAGCCTTCCGACGCCAATGGCTTGTGCTATGTCATTACTAAAACTTCTGGATCTGTGCAGGTTTCCCGATTCTGGGTGAAAAATGGCATGAATACGCTAGGTTCTTTTTTGAACTGCTGTTTAAAAGGTGGTGGTAATTAACTATGGGTCGATAGCGTTGCGTAGCAAAGGCAATAGGCATCCCATGCTACTAGGTGCACATTGTAAGCTGTACACCCCACGTTTTGCATAGGCGATGTAGTTTGCAAAAAAACTTGTTACTTAATGACATGATAAAAAAAGTGTATGGTACGGAAGCAGTAATCAAAGTTTCTAGTGCGTGACATTCATGGGAAAAGCTGTACATTCCTTTTTATTTGTTTGGATCAGAAACAGGGTCGATATAACAAGGTTTGGTCAAAGAATGCAAGGTCACAAAATGCTCAGATGCACCAAATCGCATGGAAGGAGTTGATGTTATATACCCAGACAATATTTATGAACAGACACTAAAAGAAACGCACCATTTAACTACCGCATTCAGCAGGGACGCCGGAACAGCGGTAGGGCAGGGGGGGAGTGAAAATAAAGGGTAATGGAAACTTATAACAATTATGCTTGCTTCTGTTCAACAAAAATGTGCACTTCAAAAATAATTAAAGAAACCATAGTGAAATTTGTTTCAATTTAATATGGATATACCATGCAAATACCTATGATGCTATTGTGGAAACGACGCTTCCTACCCGTTGCGCCCTTTTTGAAAGGTCAGGGGGCAATGCCCCCTCTATCCGAATTCCCTGCGTACCAGGGTTGTGGAGTCGGAGACAGAGTTGGAGGTTTTTGGGCGGCGTTGGATTCCTAAGGGCACTAGGATTAGGACCCGGTGTGGGTGTCAGATTTTTTTCTCCGACACTGGAAGTCCAATTGGATCAATTTTGCATCACACATTTAAGTTGGAAATTCCTGTTAAAATGGTGCAGTTTCTTTTGAAACTTTTATTGAAACATAATTCTGCTGTTTACCACGATTTCCATTGATTGCTAGTTGCTACAAAATTGTTTACAGCCAAACATCATTCATGTCATGTTAGGGAGTTGGAGTCGGAAATTTTGGAAAGGTCGGAGTTGGATTCCGAGTCGGACATTTAACCTCCGACTCCGCAACCTTGCACCCTACCGCTATCAGCAATCACTGTCTCGTTGCATTACTTGCCAAGATGTCTGCATTTAACAGTCACATGCGGCAAAATGCCTACTATCGTAGCTTGAAGTGAACATTAGAAGATTTGTTGCCATGTTGTTGTTATACAATAAAGACCAAATGTAGAACAATCCGCTCACACGCTTGCAACCTGTCTCTGCAAGCAAAGGAGCGGACACGAGTAAACTGCAAGCTCACACTGCATGACACCAGAGGATTGAATCTGGCTCTGCAGTGTGAGTATCATATCGGCAAGCAAACTGTCATTTCAAAAATTTCAATTAGTCGGAATTGAGCTGCTGACTTCAGAATTTCTAAAAATTTTTAATTCTTAGTCTCAATTTCCAGGGGGGGAATGCCAGTTTTGGAACCCCCATGCGGACGCCCATGATTTTGACGTACCACTGTTTAAAACTGGATGCTTGAGTTCAGTGTAAAAGCGCTATATAATCGTCATTCTTTTCGCATTTACATGTTCTACAACAATGTTGACCTCAAAAATGATAGCATTAATTGCTGTATACAAAAAGATTCCGAATTCTGCGTGTACCCGAATAATAGCTGCAATAAATTTGTTTCAAATCGGTCTTGATAAATCATGAAATTACTTATGATGCTGTTATGTAAGCGCACCTGTGCCCCCGTTGCTACCCTTTTCAAAGGGCAAGGAGCAGTGTTCCCCCATACACCCCCGTTCCGGAGTCCCTGGCATTTAGTAATTATCATACACAAGGATTACATATTGGAAGAGATATGAAGATTTGTAAAAGGCATGACACAGTGAAGTGAGCGGATAAAAAACAGATGCAAATGCACATCGCTGAACAACAGCATAAAAATCGCCTCTTATCGAAGCTTCAAATGTTCTGACAAAATAGCAACTTGATCTGGATGAACATTTACATCCTTTGGGATGTAACATACGATAGGCGCTGTTGTAGGCAGCTCAGAGATGCTTAATACCAGACCATGCATAGTTGCATCACAGTTGGAAAGCGTGTATAAGCATACAACAGGCACCAAACAGATTTAATTGTAGTTGAGAAACGTAACACGTACACCATTCAGATAGACAACGTTGTTTAGGAGGCAGCGTCTAAACGACTGTATCCGGTTGTCCTTGTAAAGACTAAGAAAACGTATGAAGCGAAAATGCTGACCTCCGTGAAATATGCGACCAGCTCTTGTGTGTCAGTTACGTCTTAGAGTAAAGAATTAAAGTGGCTATTAATTTTTGTAACCCTAAGCCCAAACCCAGAACCTTTAACATTAGCTCTAAACCATAACCACAAACACTAACCCTAACCGTAAAACCTCAACACCAAACAGTTGAACATTAACACTAAACCCTAACCCTAAACGATAACCCTAATTCAAAACCCTCACCCTCAATGCAAACCCGTGTCTGGTTTTCGAAAGCTTTTGAGAATGTACACAGCAATAGCTGTTCCACCGGTTGCAAAACATACAGTTTGGTTAGAGAAGATGAAAATGGCTTGTGCACAATCAAAAAGTCTGATACGACCAAGGTGTTACTCAAAGCAGCAACCCTTTACACAGCAGCACTAGTCACTTACCACTCAATCACGTTGACCGTGATAGAAATGTCTCCAATTCAGTTTATATCTATCACAAAACCAGATGCGAGATACTGTTTTATAGTCCTTTCAAAGCGAAAACTGGATATGGTCGTTTAGACATTATCGCTTCAGGAGGAAAAATTACACCAACTGTCTTTTTACGATTAAACACAGTTTCATGTGATGTTCAGCGGCATCATTACAAGTATCCAAAAGGCGTTCTGGTTGTTTTTTTCAAATGCCTAAGATGCTCATAAAGCTGAAAACACGAGTCTGTTTTTATCAACCTGCGTTCTGCAGAGTGTGTGTGTTCATACTATGGTCTTCGTGTCTTCTTACAAACAAATAAATTAAACTAGGGTGCTTTTGTTCACATAAGATAGTCTTCTTGAGTAAAAATACGCACGGATCAGTGCATGTCGTGTTCTAGATTAAAACCGATTGATTTCTCCTGTTACGTTACATTGACCCTGTATATGCGCAGTATAGTAACATAAGATGCGCTTTATAGAATTCTTCCCAACGATATCAAATATTTTGAAATAATTCCACTGATTAGTGAGTACTCACCGAAAGGTGACTTTGAAAAACTATTTTCGGTAAAGTATCCGGAAAGGGGTAATTTTTATTCAGTTGATTAGTTTTTATAATATGATGCCATTCCAATCACTTAAAACATGAAAAACATCCTTTGCACAAACCATCGCTTTTGTTTGCCAAAATACACTTTGACCGAGCTCGATGTACCAGTATTTCCAGGTATAAGATTTGTCGTTTCAATGCACGCGGTGAAATTTCATTAATCCCATTGAAATTCACAACTGTTACAAAATCTAAGCTTCTGGGCCGAACTTACTTTGCCGATTTTAAGCAAAGTGAAATTTAACTGACCCAATTAAAAAGTACCGTGTGAGGTTTTTCTCGCGACATTTTTTCAGTGAAAGGAAGAATGGATGCGTTATCGCATTTACGCTGTCTTATCAAGTGTTGGTATTTAGCGATTGAAGTCAGGGTGCGTGTATAAAAAAATATATAGATCTTCAAAAGTGCATTGACTCTTTCAAAGTAAACAGTGCATTATTGCCCCTTTCAGCAGCACGCAATGACATTTCAACGTGCGTTGCAGTATGCTGCATCAACAATGGGCAAAAAAGGATGTAAGAGCTAAAAAGGATGCGGATTGTGCGGTTGTGACCTAAAGAGTTTATGATGAAAAGATCATTCCGTGACTCGCGTGCTTGGAAAGTTTCAAATCATTTTCTGTCTAACCTATGCGTTACTGTGGTCGACAAAATCTAACGCCAAGACTCCACTCCGGATGAAAAAGACAAAAATAGTTTCAAAATATCTTTTGCCTTAACAAAATCTTTTTATCATGATAGTGGCGCTCGTTTACTTTCTTTTCTCGAACCTCGCTTCTTGACCTTTTTTTCAAAGTAAATACGATTTATTCACAAGTTTGTGTTTGTTGGACTAGAGCATTTCTCCCGTTGTTGGAGACCGTAACGCGGCTACCATGATCCACAACACAAATCCCTGCTCACATCTTGCCAACAGCGCCAATCAACCAATGTTAGAAGAATTTACTACACCAGATGGAGAAAAAGTCATGTGCTGCCCTTGTCCACAAAATCACAAATTTGTGGCCCCTTGCAGGTGACGCTCGGAGTATCAATGCTGTTTGCTGCAAAACCTGCAAAACATTTGTTTGCTGTTGTTGGGAAGGCAAAACTGAAACGTGTTTATTTTTTATTTTAGTTCGGGAAAATTTGAGTCCACCGTCTGTATCCCATGCGAGGATGGATTAAGCATCGATAAAGATTTCCACTTCGATAAAAATTGCGCCTTCGTATCTGAACCTGTCGGAACAACGGTGAAAACTACCCTGGATATTTCAACTGCAGTCAAAACAATCACGAAGTAAAAAATGATCACTAGCCTGCTACATGTGTTATCTTCGTTCTAGCCAAAAATGCTTGCGAAACAAAACACCTGCGGACAAACTAGCCCAGAGTTTTTTTCGCAGTTCGCCACTGGCGTCCATCAATTTTGTCTCGTCACACGAAAAAAGTTTGCTGCTTGCCAGTGTGGAAAAAAGTCAAGAGTTCAGACGTTTTCGGCGATCATTAAAACTCGAAAAGAAATGTGGTGCAAGTCAACTTGATAGATAGCGGTATGGTTAACTGAGCCCTGTGTGCTGCTGCCTGTTGTCACTGCTGTGCCTTATACTCTCAGCTGAATGAAACCACGTGGGCGTTTCATTGAGATTAGATCAGTCATACCCAAAGAAGTTGCTCTAAGGCAGCTGTGTCCAACAGAATTCCTTAATGTGCCGAATACTGTGTTAACTATCTAATGATAGCCGTACATTGAATGACTTACTTCGATCTGAGCAAACTAAAATTTAGTTTAAGCTACTATTCTGCAAGCGTTCGAATCCAAAATGTAAAGGTAACGACTATTAGGCACTTTGAACCACTCCGTAAGTTCGATGTCAGAGGCAAGTTTAGTGCCAGTGGAACAACAAGGATAGGAAGCAGAAAACTAAAAATAAATTTTGCACCGAGGTGTCAGTAGGCACGTGTAAATCTCTCAATACACAGTACAGACTTTAGAGGCACTGAGCACAACTGCATCAGAAGCATCAAATTTAAGATTTATCAAAAAACTGGCCGACTAAGTTGAGCTTCTGTTGGGTAAAGTTGGAGTAAGTAAAGAAATTGCTGTTGGGAGTATAAGTACAAGGGAAAAGTATCCGGTACCAGTTATAAAGAACAAAAGAGATGGGTTATTTTGGTTAGTTTTAATGGTTACTTAGATTGTTATTTTTGTGCATTGCCCCGTGTTATGGTGTACGTTTGGTTATACTTAAATCATTCATTGCGGAAACGCGTGCCTATTGTAAATGATTCTTTTCCGCAAAGTTTATGTAAATAGGCTAGTTAATTTCCTGAATTTTGCAAGTGTGCAATTCTCTGTACTAGATTGTTTGAAATTGATGCTGACAAGCCACAGAATCACCTAATTTTGTGTTTATAAGCAAGGCTTCTCTACTTGTGTTACCTGTCTGAAAAAGTTCAGAGGGCAATGCAACCGTCAAGATTCATGTTTTTAAACGCCTGGCTGTTGTATTTAACTTTTTAAACGCCCTGGCTGTTGTCAAAACTTCAACTGATCGAAGAACCAAAGATTGACAGTGTCACAAAAGCCTGATAGGTAAGAATAAGAATGCATTATAATGTACAAGACCGACATTCTGTTGATTGGTATCATATGCTACACCAAAAAACGCCGACTGACGCACATAAAGCTACAAGTTGCTTTTGAATTCAACACCACCACGTGCTTGAACTGACCTCTCGTGGTCATCAGAGAAGATGGCTTTCTGTCTCAACTCCATGCATTTCAAGTCTTGCGTAGTCTAGTGAAGTTTTCACCAACTTTTTTGCATGGACCAACAATTTTTTTTGAAGAAATGGCACACTTCATTATCTTTATTTGTTTGATTGTAGTCTAAAGAAAGTTCACATTCTATCAAAGCAGCAATTCATTCCAAGTTCGGTGGTAAGGGATTGACAAAAAATTTTTGGTCATTTTGGCAAAATAGTTCATATTTCGATCGAAAAACGACTGCTGTGGTAAATAGATCTTAAACTGACCGCTTGTTCTATTTGAAAACTATGGCGTTGCCTAAACATTTGCGATTTCTCTATTTCACATTAAGTGTAAATTGAGATGACGTTTGCTGTTTACTTTTGTCTTCAAATTTAATACACATACCAAAGCAAGTGGAAACTTTTAATGCCGGTGAAATATGGGCAAACTTCTAAATATTGCAACCCATGCCGTCGGCGGCATAAAATACTGTACCTCAGCGTTTACATCACAAGCATACTTCGGTATGAGAAAAAAAACGTTTTACCTGTTTTGGAATATAAAGTGCGAATTCTTCTGTGGTGTTTGGGACGGTGTTTTTTTGGCTTTTTGGCTTGTTAAATATGCACTGAATGTTTTTAAAAATAGTTTTTGCGGAACAAGGCCATGTGGCTGAAACATGCGTAACGCACTTATTTGACACACTTCTCATATTGATTTTCTGGCGAAACCTTTTTGGAAACAGCGTTGATAAAGTCTTACAAGGAAAGGTAATGTCTGAAATAAAATTAGTAAAAATCGACAGGTCTGGAACTGTCGATAGGCTGAAAAAACAAAGTCACTTAGCCTTTGTTGGTACGGTTAGACAACTTCCATTTATTCAAATATCAAAATCCTGGCCTCGATGCTGTATATCTGCAAATTGCAAAATTTACCTCATAGTGTGGCCTTTATTCGTTTGTAATGGGTGAGTGATCTGTCGTAATGGGTTGGTATTTCCACAACATCAAGGTGCAGTGTGCTCTAATTGGGAAGTTTCTTTTCAGAGCAATTCTTCCAAACTCACCTAATGCAACGACTTTACCAATATCTTTGAGCGGAGTAGCCTACGATTACTTGATCCGACATTCAAATGCGGAATTTCCCAATGTCACCGAAAATCCCATATTGTCCGAAGCAAAGAAAATCAAAAACCACACTTTGCCAAAGCCAAACGACAATAAAAATATCTCAGGTATGGCATAGTTCACTCACTACATTTTAAATTGTTCAAAAGTATAATTTGAAAGCATTCGACGTTTTTCTGTTTCAGATCCATTTAAAAACGTATTGGGCGGTTGGGATTTCCTTAATGTCGTAGAAATCGTATTATATGCAATGGCTCCATCAACAGCGATTCTTGGAGCAGCTTATTTTGTTTGGAAAAAGTGGAGAAAAGGGAAGATGAAGGTGTGTTATCTAAAATGCGATATTGTATATCATTGCTTGTATCCGGCACAGACGTAAACGAAGGCGTTTGGCAGGAGGCGGTAGCCTTTTTTCGCTGAAGAGTCTGCAACCGCCTCTATTTTAATGTCAGATAAAAGATTTTCCTGCGAATGAGTGAGGTGTTTGATGTCCTTAAGTGACTTTTCCCGAGAAAATAGATTTGCCCACAAATTATCACTTCAAAGTAACTCCCAACTGTTGAGACCCGCATATGTTTTTAAAAACACACCTCTCTTTATCTAAAAGTTTCAGGTTACAATTGTTCAATTTCACACGTTAAATTCACAAACGTATATAATGGTTAAATTCCACACGTTTTCAGCCCCTCTGTTTGCCCTATCTACCGAGATTTGTTTACTTTTGCTGTGAAAAACATTTTCCCTGAAAACTCACGAACACTTTCCTGATTCTTTTACGTTTCAAATTTGCAGTGCTAGGGGAGGTGCCACCCCCATCCTTCTGCCTGATAAGTCTGCAGCATACATGTACTAACACTAATTTAATTGCGGTTGATTTGCAGGATAAGTTTTTATAAGGAATTGCCTCCTGTTGCGGTTCTGAACCTGACGCTTTTCTATTATGAAAAGTGTAGTCTTAAACTTCATGCTTCATAATCTTAGGGCAATTACGCGAATTTTGAAGTACCACTGAGGTAAAACGAGAACAGTTGGATCTGCACGCAAAGCATTTGCCATGGGAGATGATTTCGCGCCAAGTACGCATTTTCAATTCTGTAATTGTAAGCAAGAACTTACAGGTGAAAATGAGGAACTAAATCACGACTTCTGCAGTTTAACACATGTTAAGGCATTAGAAAAATACGGACTTTGATTATAGCATACACCATGATTATTACACTGTCATTACCGAACTAAAAGATTATTACGCTTTTATAACCGAACTAAAAACCTAAACTATCGTCGATTGTAGAGCCAACACAGTAGCTACATCTCCAAACGCATGCTGCTGTTGACCACTGAAACTGAGAGTCAGTTGTGCCTATCGTTAGAAGGCGCCGTTTTGAATGAGTTGAATGACAAAACGTCTGTTGGGTCGTGCGTGGCCACGTGGTCAGCCTCGCTGTGGGCTGCGGACAGGCAATTACGAATTTTCTCGATTTCATTTTGTTGCTGTTTTGTTTACCTATTTTATCTGACGTTGATCGATGCGTTTTGATACTTTTCTGTTACTACTGTACATGTGAAACAACTTCAATCAAAATTGATGTGTCCTAGTGTTGTAACATTTGCACACAGCACGCCTATTTACTTAGGCTTTACTTTGCTATAACTTGACTCGATCCATAACACAAAATATACAAATTTCCTTACGTTCAAGCAAACAAGAACCTTTCCATAAGGAAGCCGTAACCAAATGCACAACGAGCAACTACGCAAAGAATGCTACGAAGGAATTGCACCAATCAAACAATCAGCCCCAAGCAAACACGTGCACAGTGCACATCCCATAATTGCACCACAACTGGCAACAGCGCTGGCTGAGAACTTGACCGTTATGGTCTTTCGTCAAGCTTTGTGATTTAAGCATATTAGAACACAATCATCAATTTGCTAAACCTGAATTTTCTGATGTTTTGATATTTTCATCAACAGGAAATTAATTCCTACTCTTGAATGTTTTTGTTCTTCCTCTTGCTGCATTCGTGATACTTTGTGATTTGAGTCACAAAAATGCACGAATAACCGTTACCATTCATAAGTCTGCAAATATTTTGACAGTACTTATAAAAATTCAAGTTTCGAAGTACCACAAAAGTGAAACGAGAACAATCGAATATGCTCGCAAAGCATTTTACTATAGATCCTACAGCATAGGCCAGAGATACTGCTATCGTATAGATCAATTTCGTGTGAAGTACGCATTTTTAATCCTTATTCAATCAGAATGTCAACTATTTCTCATGTTAACAGAAACAAAAAGACGAAGCTAGCGGATTACCGATTCTTGAAACAAGAGGATGGACAACAAGAGCATCTGTGAGGATGGACAACCCGACAAAAGCGAATTACGAACATATTAGGTGAGCAGCAACATTTTACATTGTTCGTCTATAGATTCCAAAACTGGAGTATGTGTTCAAATTAAAACAGGTTGTCCAGTTTTTTTTAATCCGCTTTTGTTTTATCGCCAGTCGAACCTGATTAAAGTACTGTTTAAAATAAACACCGTTTAAATTTAAGCAGCACTGTGAGTTGAGAACGCGCTATCAATGCCGGCAGACTGTGTTCGATTTCCGGTAACGTGGGACATCTTCGTGCTCGGTGTTATTAGGATAAGTTTCACACCCGGTGCTACTCAGGGGTGTACCGAGGTCAGATGGCGCCCGGCGCAAGAAGTTAGAGATGGCACAGGCCGCTAATGGTCGGGTTTTTGAGCGGGCCGCTGACGATATGTTTAGCGGTTGGATTTCACCGAGCCGCCCGCTAGTGCTGAAAAAACCTTTACATTTTTTTTGAGTTAATAGAATCACCCGGTGGCAATCAAAGTGAGTGAAGTCACTTGGCATCTGCTTGGCATTGCTTTGCCGATGCTGCATTTTCAGGCGAATTCGCGTATTCCCTACGTGAGCACTCCCTCAGGCGCGGCTGGCAGGTCAGGCATACACTTCAAGAAAATTTTCGCTTATGGGGATAACTTCTTGCATGAGCGTGGCAGTCAGGTGAATTTGGTGCTGAGTGGCTTCTTGGAAGGAACGTGCTTCGCAACGTTTTGATGGCGTGCTATGGGTGTTTTTTAATATATGTACCAAATCACAATCGCTTTATTGGTAACGTTGAGGGCTTTACGTTTAGAGTTTTAGGGTTGGGGCTTTAGGTTTAAGGATTTAGGTTTAGGGATTTAGGCTTAGGGATTTAGGGTTTAAGGTTTTAGGTTGAGAGTTTTAGGGTGAGGGTTTTAGGTTTAGGCTTGTAGGTTGAGAGTTTTAGGTTGAGAGCAGAACCGTGGCCAGAAAGTCTTAATTTACATTTGTGAGGGGTCTTGACATTCTAAAATTAACAAAAAATCCGCGTATTCAAACAGCAGTGTTTCGTATTTCTGTTTGGGAGAGCTTGGAGCTTTGTTTGGGCGGATAAGCTCAACAAAGATACCCCATGGTGACGGGACTGGTTGAAGGTGTTAGGTTGAGGTTTTCATTTTTAGGTTTTAGGGTTTTACTTTTAAGTTTAGGGTTTTAGGCTTACACACTAATCCAAGCATGTAACTTTGTATATTGTGCTTGTCACATGACATGACCACTTCAACTAATCATGTTCCACAAAAGACAAAATAGTCTCAGCAGATATTACGTCTTGGAAAGCAAAATAGCCCCGGCAGGTAATTTGCCTCATGAGTAGAGCAACCAAAAGTCAGTAAAGTCAAAATTTTTTTGCTGTTTCTAAAGTTTATGAAACGTCCACAAACCAAAAATCACGCTCATACCATGAGGGAATCCCAAGTTATTAGGTCAAGAAAAGTCAAAATTTATCATTAGGTCAAAATTTGTCGTTAGGTCATAATTTTCTTGTAGCACAGTTTTTTCTCTTTATCGATATTTTATTGAAACGGCAACAAAAGATATTGATATGTTTTTGCAAGTTTAGTTGCAATTCTATAATAATAATAGGTTTGTTGCGATTTCTGACGTAATACTGTGGTTTTGCCCACTACTGGATGATTGAATATAATGTAGGATAGGCGTGGTAGGCGAGAAATGTGGTCTTACAAATACTTGTTTTGGTAAATGCTCAATCCATTATGCATATACTGTCTAAGCTTTAGAGTTCACATGCCATGATCGCTCTATTGTTGCTTGTTCGCGCCACATATACATATTGTTGTTCTTCGCGCGCATCCCGTTCGTGGTGAATCACACATTCAACGCAATGCCACAGGAGAGGTTGCAACAGTACTTATCAATATATCATCCCCAAAAGTTGAACAATCAAACTTTTCAAAATTTCGAAGCTTAAGAGTGCATGAATATGCTTCTGGGTTGACCTCAACATCTAAGGCTGAATTATTTTGCAGTTGTAAACGCAGAAAATTTATAGGTCGAAATAAAGTCAAAATTTGAAAATTACAAAGGCAAATTTTTAAGTTTTTAGGTCAAAAAGTTAGTTGCCCTACTCATGAAGTAAAATAGCCAAGTTTGTCAATTGTTTAGCGGGCCATGGACGGGCCGGTTTGAAAAAGAACAAATGTCCTCGGTCCATGGGTGGTTACGGGCGGTCCGTACCTGAAAAATCTTGGACCGTGCCATCTCTACAGGAATAAGTTTGGCGCCCCATGTTCGAACCTGAGGTCTTTCGGAAGCAAATGTACTGTATTTAAGAAAGTAATTGAGACATTGTTGGGAATTTTCATCGACCCAGCAGTGATTCGGCGCCCGGGGAATCCCCTACTAGTTTCCCTCATTACCCCTCTGATGCTATTATTGTCTCGCTACCAACGCAACATTCATGAAAAAAGTGGCCTGCGCTCCAGG
>Ga0210059_1012372_pt1 | contig 12901 bp, 12 predicted proteins | sample Ectturendosymbi2_FD_188042 | JGI IMG/M metagenome (GOLD analysis project Ga0210059, IMG submission 188042) | Ecteinascidia turbinata endosymbiont from Florida, USA - Sample 2 (SPAdes) (version 2) | ecosystem: Host-associated > Tunicates > Ascidians > Unclassified | place: Key West, Florida...
ATTGGCTGCCTCCCTTCGCCGCCTTACCACTGAAGCTGCATGTCTGACCAGCTACTGATGTGACATAACGCTGCATATTCAGTATATTATGCACAACGTCAAGTAAGTGCCAGTCTATGGAATGCGAAAGCATTTAGTAGGAGCACATATATTAAAAGTGTATACAAACATTACGCTGTTGCTGACATGAAGTTACAGAGCTGACATAAAGGTGACTGCACGGCAAGCGCTCACCACCACAGTTTGTGACAAACTGCTCAATGCGAATGCCAACCGGTGAGAGGTTCACAAGCAGTCGTTGCCTACCTTCGTGACTGTCCCCTGACTTGAAGAAGAAATACGCAAATTCAGTTGTATTGACTGTGAAATTGATTAGAATCAAACAATAATTGCACCTTTTCAACATGAAAGGACAAATTTTATTCAATCTGTTATTTTGGATCCCTGATTCGTTTTGTACATTTCATGATTATGCTTGGGGAGGAACTCCCTTCCTTGCCTCCCTTGACGGCCCGTCACTGATTTTTTATCATTCAGATTTTTGAACAACTTTCTTTCTCTGAAAAACAGAGTTGCCCTGAAACTTTTCACTGTGTTGAAATATTTTTTATCTTTCAGAACTTTTGAGCACTTGTGGCTTGCCCTGAAAAACAGAGTGTGCCCTGATTTCACTGTTTTGAATATATATATATTTTTAATCATTCAGAATTTTAAACAACTTGCGCATGCCCTTAAAAATAGAATTTGCCCTGAAATTCTTCACTGCATTGAAATATTTTTTATCTTTCAGAATTTTTGAGGAACTTGCGCTTGCCCTGAAAACAGAGTTTGTCATGAAATTTTTCGCTGTACTTAATATACTTTTTAGATTCAGGATGTTTGATAAACTTCTGCTTGCCCTGAAAAACAGAGTGTGCGCTGAACTCACCGTATTGAATGTATATTTTTTATCATTTAGAATTTTGAACAACCCGCGCTTGCCCTGAAAAACAGAAACTGCCCTGGAATTTTTCACTGTATGGAAATATTTTTTATCTTTCAGGATTTTTGAGCAGCTTGTGCTTGCCCTGAAAAACAGAGTGTGCCCTGAATTCACCTTTGAATGTATTTTTTATCCTTCAGGAGTTTGAACAACCTGCGCTTGCCCTGAAAAACAGAATATGCCCTGGAATTTTTCACTGTATTGAAATCTTTTTTATCTTTCAGGATTTTTGAGGAACTTGAGCTTGCCCTGAAAACAGAGTTTGCCCTGATTTTTTCAAGCCGGGGGGGAGGCCGCCTCCCCGCCTCGTACGCCACTGGTTATGAACGTGGTCTGTTTTGAATAGTCTGTTATGAACGGGTCTGTTATGAATGGGAACCATTTTGAAGCATTGTTATGTTTTCATGAGTCACGACTTTCAAACTGTTTACTGTAATTGGATTCAGCGCAAAAGCCCCCTCATACTGAAGGTGGTGGTGGCAATTGCATATGTAGCAACAATTTTAACCTTAAAAAGTAAAAATGTAAATTATAGGAAATGATTCTGAAGTCTTCAGGATGAGTGGAAAGCTTAATTAATAATGCACCTCCAGATAGAGATGGAAGGAAAGATGAAGCCCGCTTTTAACTTCAGGTATTCCAGAGCTAGCCTATATTGATTTGCCAGAAATTGATAATAAAACTGTGGAATGCTTACCAAACAGCTAAAAAAATCCTGCACAGAATCGGGCATCGAAATCTAAAACTTTTTGGTCTAGTAGATGGAGTTGGGAGTCAATAAATTTTATCGAATGAGCTTTGGCCACATTGACACTACAACAATATGGCTAGCCATTAGCTGTAAATCCAACAACGATTGACTGACTATCGGAAATATACTACAAAAACAATTAACCTATTAGCAATATCGACAAAAATTTCCTCATTGGTTGCCACACAAAACTTTTGGAAATGGAATAGAAACATGTTGGCCTCCACACCTTTCCTTTCTGGTATGACTGCGTGTAGCATGCGTATCAAAACGACTCGTGTGACATCATAAAACTACTGACTCCCCCCCTTCCCCAAAAGCAATGGTTTCAGAATTTTGAATGCGCACAACCAGGACTGCGTAACAGCGTAAGAACGCCGTCCCAAATAGTAGTACTTGAAAGATAAAAATAGCCATGGTGACGGCAAGCTCGCGCAATAAAAACAAGTTAAAGAAAACGCAAAGACATGAGGCGACTGTCAAATTACTAAGCCAAGGAAAGCAAAGAAACATATTTTATTTTGAAAAACTGAAGCGCCAGGTACATAGCCAGGTAGGGGCAGAAAGCGATAGTAGGAGAGATTGTATTGTATAACGTTTATGTTGTATAACGTCTGCACACCCACACGCAACACAGTAGACTTAAGCATACATCGCAGTAACAAGTAACACACAAATACATGAAAACACCCGAAGATAAATATTTGGCGGTTGCAGAAAACCATGCTCTTATTGACGCTAGCACAATTACTTTGATGAAACTCAAGCATATGTATGTGATAATGGTAAAGGTCACACGCATGAATGGCCCCATCACGATTGTTATATTAGAGTACTGGGATGACTTCCTAAAAGATCACTTTAAAAATGCATGTGGGTGGGAGGGTGCGAAGGACCAGGAGTCATTTAGGCTGCAGACCTCCCCAGGGCGAAGTTTCTTATATTGTAAAGGGAGCAGTTTATAGCAGTAAGAAAAAGTCTGTTGTTCTGAGGATAACGTTTTATATGAGTAACACGATTATATGGTTTATGGAAGCAAAACGCGTTGCAGACAAAGTCAAGCCACCAGAAGAAATTGGTTAAAAACATTACCACATAAAACATTTGCTGTTTTCACATATTTTGTAAATATTCGAGAAAGTTAAAGAGGAAATGCGTCAAGAGTTACGGTCTAGTGCAACACTGCAATGGTTTCGCTGAATTTATGCCGTATGAGAACAAGGCGTCCAAATGTGTTTGTGAAATGCATTCTCAGTCGATTCGATGAATCATCCATGGGAACGGGAATTCGTTTACTGTTTGGTGGACACACTGTGCGCTTTGCGATTGGAAACTAAAAGCCCCTACTTTGTACAAGAGTTTGATACGACCGATTTTTATGAGCACAACAAAAAACAATCGGAGTAAGATATACCAGCAATACCTCATGATTCGACTATTTTCATAGCAGCAGCGTTAAATAATTGAATAAATACTGTACACCGGAGAAATGCACACCAACGAAAGAATACCACAAATGTTTTCAAGTAATTTCACTCCATAGGTGAAATAAGCAAGGAATCAATCACAAATTTTAATAGTAAATCGATTTCACGTATAAAACTACGCATCATCAGTCCTTACATCTTATTGAAATACAGTATAATCTTATCTTATTCAAATAGAATCTGATGGTAACACAAATGTTTCTAGTACCGAGTAACATATTTTTTTATATTTCGCTGTAAACTAAAAAGTATACGGTTTATTTTTTAAGATGCTTTGACCAGATTTATATTGCACTACTATAACATTGACTTTGAACGTGCTTTTGGTAAAGCAAATTGCCGACTTTTGGTTTGTCTCGTATTATACGGATGAAAATCTGCAATGAGTTTAAAATACCGGTAATTGTAAATCTAGCCGGTAGCTGAGAGTTGGCGTAATTATACATGAATGTGCTCATTTCAAGGCTATAAATGTTTTTCAGTTGGAGAATTTTCAGCGTTTAATAAATGTTACTAACTTTATGAGTCACAGGTTAATATGTGTTCAAACATCTGATGGCGCGATTTAAGACAATCGATATTGGTTGTAGATGACATGAAGCTGGTCGTCCCTATAGGCATAATTCCATAATACACTCCTGAGTTTATTCAGCTGTGCAGAGTGGTTGCTGTTGCCACTATTTAAACGTGGACAGTCAGGAAATAATTGTGAGCATTACAATGGTTACAGTCATCATTTTGATTTAGGTTTGCAGTGCATTTTTCATTGCTGCGCTAATAACCTTGTGTTGATAACAGCAAAAGCATCCCAACAGGAAAAATAGTCACACTTACGTATGCATTTTGCTTCTGGCAGTTTGTTGTCCAAGTGTAGCCTAAGTGATTGTTTTTATTGAATGTTTAATTTCAGAGTTCACCAAAGCGAATATCTTTTCTGTAGAGGTAGATGTTATGCATTTTGCCACAACCACATCTGTTTATAATCAACATCAATGCCGTGTTTGAAGAGATCTTCAAATGAAGTGAAGGTAACTTTTTCCAGTTGACTTGAGCTTAGCTTTTAAATTGTCGTCTCGGGAGTAGCAGGAGGTAAATGTATCAAAGCAGCATTTTTGCATGTACTTCAAAAGTTTGTACCTAAGAGGTGTGAGATCCTCACAAACCGAGACGTGCTGTCTGCCTTCGATATTTTTGACATTCTGTTTGTTAGTAAGAAACTCGTTTCTTTTTTTGTATGACACAAATTTTGCAATGATTGGGCTTGAATTCTCCTTGTTTCTCCTTTTCTGTCGTAGCCGATGTATTCTCTATAGGTCTATATCACATGTGTCAAACCGGGTGGCCCGCGGGCCAAATGCGGCCAGCCACGTCTTTTTGTGTGGTCCGCGAAGTTTAAATTTTAAGCCTCAGCCTGCTTATTTTTTTGGAACTGTAGTGGTTTTATACCTGTTTACAAATATGAAGGGATGGTCTTTGCCATGTTATAACTTTGCTATTTTAGTCATCTTTGCTGACCTAACGTGTCTCTTTAAAAAAAGTTATTCAGTTTCAAGGCTCCTTTCACTGCAACACAACCATTATTACGTCACAGAGACGCTCTTTCAGCATTAGCGTGGCATAGATGACTATGGTTAATTCTGTTACAACTTGTCCTTTGAGGGCAACCATCAGGGCCGTCGCCAGGATTTAGCGTCAGGGGGGCCAAAAACCAGAAGGAGGGGCCAAAAACCAGAAACCAAAAACCATTTCTAAAACACTGTGTTAGATATATGCAGCAACCAGGGAGCCAAACGTGAAATGGGGGGCGAAGATTTCAAATGGGGCGGGCGGGCACCACTGCCCCCCCCGCTGGCGACGGACCTGGCAACAATACAGTTACAAGTGGCCCTTTCAGGGCAACCATTATGCTGATATGGCTCTCAGTGAAAATGAGTTTGACACCCCTGGTCTACATCATTACGTTGACGATCAATTTGGAGCTCATCTGCTATTGAGAACAAGACCTTTCCCCATCGTCTTCTTTATCTTCTTCTACACCATAAATAAGCATATTTTCTCTTCTTGTATACTGTTCTTGTCTATAAAGTTGAAAGGAAATCAGATTTGTTTTCTGTACCATCTCATGGCGTAGTTGTACTTTTTCTTCTTCAATCTGAGTCAACTTGTTTTCATGTTCAACTGTCTTAGTTTGTATTCCGTTCAGCTTGTTTTCAAGGTTTTGTGCGAGATCAGTCAGTTTGTCCAGTTTTTCATTCATGTTTCTGGAGGCTTGCCGAAGTTGGTTGAAGATTTCCTCATTTGAAGTTGTTTTTGTCCATGCAGCTTTGTTCATTGCATTTTTCATGATGTGGTGATTATCCAAGATCAGTAGACTAGTAAACTCAAGCAGCAAAATGTACGTTAATTCTTTATAACACTGTATCAATTAAGCTATTAACTACACTATCCCCTGTTTTATTCAAATATAATGGCGCCGCCGATCCCTCAAATTTTGGCCTGCAAATATTAAAGTTTAATAATTAAACCGTTGAGCAAAAATTGTCATGACCGCCTGAAGCCAATTGTTCATTCCATCAAGTTGACAGCTGCATGGTATTTTGCCAAAGTTTCTGCATTACAGCTGAGAACCATGGTTTGTCGAGGCGTGTCGTGTTTCCACGTATGGTAGTTCAACGCTGCACCGTTTTGCCCCGTTGGCGGAGTGAGGTGTTGCACAATTGTACTGTTAAGCCATAATTCCTTGAGCTAATAGAACACGCTCACTTAGGACTCCCATTGCTGCGGGTTTTCCACCCAGATCTGAGTTTTTCGAGTCCATCTGGGTGTCTAGGTTTAATTATCAAAAATCCCGTTATATCTGTTTTTTTGAAGACATAAATTTGGAAATTAGTTACAGTAACTCTAATAACGTAATAAGCGCATCTTCCGGTGATTGCAGTGTTCGCATGCGATCACTAGGTAAAAAAAGTACTCATATCGGTGAAACAAAACATGTTCAGTCGGTTTCACATCCTCACACCGCAGTATCGATGTGAAAACAGCCATATACAGTTATGCACGATTTAGCCTTTCAGCAGCGCGCACAACAAAACTAACTTGAAACAGTGAAAGATTTGCATTTGGGTAGACGGGCGATGTATAAGGTTTACTGTCTCAGACGCCAGTTGAAGAAATTGATGAAACAAGCTTTAAGACATTGTTTAAATTTCTTGATTGCGCTGTGCATGCCAATTCAAAAACGATAGGTTGTTGCCAGATTAAGCATTTTAGATTCCGTTGCAGCTCAAAATCTAACAAAAGATCCAAGTTCAATAGCAACTGTGGCCGTACATTTTCTCCATCTTGCGCCTGAAGATCACCTGGAGGCTACTGATAAAATAAAGGTTGCCCTTGCCCAATACATTTATGCCTGATTTCTGGTATCATCTGCGTAACATCAAAATGGTTTGATGATTCGGAGTGTTGAATACAGTACTTTCTGATGTAATGACAGACAGATCTGATGTGATGACAGACGAAATATGGTTTTGCCACACTCTTCTGCATCAGTAGAAAGAATATTTTCACTTGTTAATTACGTTAAAACAAAAAAACTCGTTAAAGCAGAGGCTGGTTGTGGCAAATGCAAAGGCGAATGCGAATGCAAAGACATATGCATGCAAATCTTGTGGCGCAAAACAAGCATTGTCAAGACGCAAGCAAAAGCGCTATGTACGGATATCTACCGTAAGCCCGACATAGTGGGCGATGCCATTAATGGATTATGTCACCAGCGTTATATAAAACTTCGTGAACAACGGAAAAGTGATCCAAACATTTATGTTAACGCTGCAAACAAAAATTTGGAAGAGGATCTATAAGCAAATCAGTATCTTAATTACCATTTCACCGTATTTATTTGCATTCATATGTCTTTTTGCAAATTAACACTTCTGCTTTTTTTAGGTAAGTGTTTTTTTGTCATGTACAATCTGGCTTTATTAGAAATTACTGAATGGGAGGCCTGCGATCAACGCATTTTTGCCAGATAGCGGAAAGTTGTCTCTGCTCACGTACACCACATACGAGACTCACGCCACCATCAACGACAATTTTGAGTTTAGGTAAGCAACAGTATTTTGTTTGGGACAACGCCTCTCAAAGAACAAAATGACAAAGTATGCTAAATCGCCTGGCCCCTATGGCTACGCCTATAACCACTGGAAATTTATGATGACTAAGCAGCAAAAGCTGGATGAGTTTTTCATAGGAAAGTGAGATAACATTGATCAGTAGTAGGAGCAGTTTGTATGATACGGAACAAGAAGATATTAGCAGAGATAGTTGTGATGAACTGTCACTTAAGAATGAAAAAAATGCTGCTGAATATAGTCAGGCAAACAGTTCGATGCCAACATATTTGTCAGGGGTCTCAAATGATCTGGGCTTCGTTCCACATGAAACTATAGCAAGAGGTCTACAGATTGTTGGTTAGAGAAGGAACATAAAATATTCTAGTTCTGCCAACACTGTGCAATGGACGAACATTTTTGTCGCAATGGCTGCAGGAGCAAGACCCTCGCTTTTGCGACTGGATTGTGTACATGCAGAAAGATGGTGGAGATGCGCTCTGCAAAGTGTGGTTTTTGATGGGCGCAAAGTTGTGGCATCTTAAATGCATCGCGTTTGTTGATAGGCCATGTACAAACTTCATGGAGTTCATTGAGAAAGCTGTATGTCATTCCAATTCAATACACTATGGAATGAGGTGGTTAAAGCTACCGATTTTAAGCAGAGTTTAGAGCAGTTGTGCCCAAGCAATCTGTTCCCAAGTCGACCGGGAGAGCTGTTATATTGTATGTTTTCGTAACTATAATGAAGATTGATTTCACGGCATAAAAACATTCAAAACGTGTAAACGGTTGAGAAATGGACATTTTCTTAGAAATGGCACAGCAAAAGATCTTGCGATCACGTGGTCTAACTGCACCATTTATGCTATTCTGCCATATGTTGGAACAAAGGAGAAATGTTTTCCTACAGTGGCTTCTAATTAGTCGTTCGGTTGCCTTTTACTTATTCTATCATTTTACTTGTTCTGTCATGTACCGGAACAATCTTTTTAATTCGGTTAGAAATTTCTTATCCCCTTCCCAGATTTTTGACTACGCGCCTGCGTGCACATTAGCGTGGATGTAAGGGGAGTGTATGCACGTCTTACACAGCATGGATCTACGCAGGCCTGCAATTAGAATTTCTAATCCCGCTCAGGAAACTTCAGGAAAGGGGAGGGCCACTTTGATACCGAAACTGTCCGAAATCTTATATCATAAGGTAAGTGTTGCGAAGCTGTTGGGAAGACCAACACTTTTTGAAGTTTTAGAAACAGTTACTGTTGAGCATCGTGTAACCACTCAACACACGTTGTAACGTCAGGACGTGCCCATTTACTGCTTCTCAGCCTTTACATTGCTATCGGTGAAAGGCTGGACAAACGTAGTTACTTAGGACTAGACCAGAGCCAAATCGCAAACAAAGTAGCGACAACCTCATGTCAATATTTACATGGAAAATTTGATCTTCTACTTTTCCATTCATGTGCGCTGCTTTCGGTCGCTTACACCGGTACCGGTAATCATTCATCACTTACACCGTTGCTCTCAGCGCTGTTTTGCTTGGGTATGTTGTGCACTATTACGTTTCTTTATGGGGCTGGGCGGACGACGATTTTGGTCTTAGTTCAGCAGCAACAAAAAAAGTTCAAATCCCTAACATAGTGCAGTAAAACTCAAGTAACGATTTGCCTCGATTGCTGCTGAAAGCGCAATCCTTGATCACGACACGCCTGTCACGGCTCAACGATTCACCGCTTAACTGCGTCCCTTCGGTCATGCAGATTTGTCTGCTGGCCAGTGGCGTAGAAAGGGGGGGGGGGGCTGGGCCCCGGGCGGCACCTTCTGAGGGCGGCACTTTTTTGATAAAAATTAAATTTTGACAGGAGTTTAAAATTTCTAACTGTTCTTTATCACTTTTAAATAAAGTTTTAAACGATCTAACTCTTTTCAGTTTTTTTGTTTAGAAGCCCTAGACTGGTAGGTTAGCTTAAAAAACACATCTAGCTGTGGAGTGAGCAACCTGACGAAATGTTTACTGAAAAATATGGGTGAAACCCAATGTGTTGAAGTACCCCAGGGTTTTTATTGAAATCTGTTTTTTTTAAAAACACACTTGCTTGGGGAGCAACTGCGCCGAAGTTCTTACACCTTCCTCTCCAGACAAGGCTATTTCCCCCATCCCAGTCAAAAGTCCTCAGAACAAAGGAAAGAGATGACATTCGACCGCAGATTAGCAAACGTTACTGATCCGGTACTGGCATTTCGAGGTTTATATTGCCCTCGTCTGAAAATCTGATGAAATTTTTGAGGTTCATATTGTCCCTTCTCTGAAAATGTGATGAAATCTGATGGACCTGCATGAAATCACTGTGAATAATCAAGGATAGCTTAATCCTTTTTCTCCTATCGTTGGTTCCTTAGCAACGCTCCAACGGCACATCATAACATCACCTGACACCTAGTCATTTGCGACGAAAAGTTCGTTCGGACGGCGATGGCTAGTCTGCCTCTCAATCGGTGGGTTGAGTGTTCGAACCACGGCCACTGAATGAATCGCCGTAGCGCTGTTTGGGAAGAATGTTCACCTCAACCGTCCAGGCAAGAAGCGTAGTTCAGGCGTTGGCTTGCCGCTGCTTGCCGTCACCATAAATATAAAAAAACGTTTCTTGGCACATCTCATACCATTTTTTAATGTTCAGCGAGATATTTTCAATAAGTGCCATAAGCTGTAGCCTGGTCAATATGTAGGGTTATCAACGTTAAGTTTTGGCGGTTGAAGTGAAAACTCCGCAAAGGTAACATTGCTCAGTTTCAATGCAACTGCTGTTTTTCCGTATGACGTGATGGTGTCGGAAAGTGACGTTCTTGAAGCGGGTAGTGCAGTTGATGTGTTTGTGTGGCCAACTTAGAGCTCAGATTGTAAGTTTGAACTGCACGTAGAGAGAATCAGAGCCAGCCGTTAGGCAATGTGAGTTTCATAAAAGTCCCCTTTGTTCAACGGTGTAAAAACATTTGCAGTCATAGAAAAAGCCATTTCAACAAGAAAATGTGTTGCTCTCAATTTGGTGAATTTGGCATGGTTTGGTAATACAGTTTTTGAAATAGATGTCTGTTGGTAACCAGTTCCATCGCCACAGGAGGTTTTGGTGGGCTTAGCCCCCACCAAACAAATTTTCAACCCCCCCAAATTGAACTACGAAACACTATAAATCAGTGGATTTTTGTCAAATTTTAGACAGTTCTGTTCGTAATGAACGAAAGCAAGGAATAACACTACGCACGTGTAACTGGAAGAAGCCCAGGGGTGTAGTGCTAAATTTTTCAATGCAGGGCAAAAAGGTGTGAACGCCGTTCCCACACCACTACACCCTGAAAACGTCCCACAGCTAGACCAAGTGTGCAGGTCACGATGAAGGCTGCAAGTCAGCATTTCTCACCCAGAGCCAGTTTTAAGTCTATATTTGACCTATTTTATCAAAATGGGTCACGCACCTATAGAGTGCCTCGCGCAAGTACCGACGAGTTAACGTTTTAAGCCTTTTATATATTCTAAGAGAATTAAACCACCACTGAAACGTGAAGTGAGCAATGAAATGAGCTTTTCATCACTGAGATCATAGGCGTACGAGGCGGGGAGGCGGGGAGGGCGGCCGCCCCCCCGGGCTTGAAAAATTTCAGGGCAAACTCTGTTTTCAGGGCAAGCGCTAGTTGCTCAAAAATCCTGGATGATAAAAAAATATTTCGATACAGTGAAATATTGCAGGGCAATTCTGTTTTTCTCAGGGCAAGCCCAAGTTGCTCAAAAATCCTGAATGATAAAAAATACATATTTAATACCGTGAAAAATTCCAAGGCAACTCTGTTTTTCAGGGCAAGCGCTAATTGCTCAAAAATCTGAATAATAAAAATACATATTCAGTACAGTGTATTCAGGGCACCCTCTGTTTTTCAGAGCAAGCGCGAGTTGCTCAAAAATCCTGAATTATAAAATATATTTCGATACAGTGAAAAATTCCAGGGCAACTCTGTTTTTCAGGGCAAGCGCAAGTTGCTCAAAAATCCTGAATCTAAAAGGTATATTCCATACAGTGAAATTTTCAGGGCAAGCGCAAGTTGTTCAAAACTCCTGAATGTAAAAAGTATATTCAACCAAGTGAAAAATTTCAGGGCAACTCTGTTTTCAGGGCAAGCGCAGTTGCTCAAAAATCCTGAATAGTGGAAAGTACATTCATTACTGTTAAAAATTTCAGGGGAAAGGGAAACTCCGTTTTCAGGGTAAGCGCAGTTGCTCAAAAATCCTGAATATGAAAAGTATATTCACTACAGTGAAAATTTTCAGGGCAAGCGGAAGTTGCTCAAAAATCATGAACTGTGAAAAAATTTTCAATACGTTGTATATTCACTTGGGGACGATCCGTGTAATTTGGGCTAGTGTAGTTTGTAATCAGGACCAGCGTCGTGATTGGTTATAGTGATTTTGATCTGGACAAAGCCCTCGTTTTCTGTAAAATCGAACAATCGGATGTCGATAGTTCAACAGCTTGATATAAGAATTCGGTAACTCTTTCATTGTTCGTTTTCGCTGGGTAGAGGTGCAGGATGTTAAGATGATAGATTTTTTGGATTGAGCTTTAGAAGCGGACAGCACGGACGTGCAGATTGCTTGGATCTTTTGAGTGCGCTCAAGCACACAGCACCGATAACACCGGCAAGTGTAGGGAGTCAGACCGTACTATCCGGAACAGTCGCTTTTAAAACATTGCGTTGCGTCATCGAAGTCGCGTACATTTTTGCGTCAGTAAATTCAATTACCGTAAAATTTATTGTCTGGAAGAACACAACACGCAAAGAACTTCACCCCTTTGAGTTAACAAGCAAAATAACTACAGCATTTGCCTATAACGACACCTCTAGGGGATTGCATAAAAAAACGTTATTGCTGAATAGACATTATAAGCGAATTGAAATGCATATAAAAGATGCCATCGAGACCAAACAAAATGTGATGTAATAGGCGAATTGACGTTACAGAGGAGGCGGTTATAACTGTAAAGAATAGATTTACATGAGGTTTCAGGCCTCATTCGGATTAAACAAAAAAGTTAGTGTCAGAGCAAATTGTTTATTTTTAGGGCAAATTGTTATTTTCAGGGAAAATGACTATTTTCAGGGCAAATTTTTTCCGCGCCCCCAGTAAAATGCTTTCCCGTACGCCTATGGCTCAGCTCTGTAACATTCATGTCACCAACAGCGTAATGTTTGTATACACTTTTAATATATGTACTGCTACTATGTGCTTTCGCATTCCAGAGACTGGGACTTGACGTTGTGTATAATATACTATAATATACAGCGTTATGTCACATCAGTAGCTGGTCAGACATGCAGCTACGGTGGTAAGGCGGCGAAGGGAGGCAGCCAATAGCTCTGCCTCAACGAAAACGTTCGATTGTTACGACATAGTTAGGCAATTCTATCCTAGTGATATGGCATCACTGGCGTGACCGACAAGTCGCGTTGGGAAAACTTGCTATGAAAATGTGTGGACTACAACAGGATTTTGTGACATGAAAAATCTACCAAGAAG
>Ga0210059_1012373_pt1 | contig 12901 bp, 4 predicted proteins | sample Ectturendosymbi2_FD_188042 | JGI IMG/M metagenome (GOLD analysis project Ga0210059, IMG submission 188042) | Ecteinascidia turbinata endosymbiont from Florida, USA - Sample 2 (SPAdes) (version 2) | ecosystem: Host-associated > Tunicates > Ascidians > Unclassified | place: Key West, Florida...
TCTTGTTCACATTAAACGAACTGTAGTTTAAACACCAACTCTAAACCCTGAGCCCTAAACCTAAAGGCAGTGGCTACAGATACACCTGTGGATCTTGAAATTTGAAAACTTATTTATACGGCAACTGTGACAAAATAGTAACGCATGATTAGAGTGCAGTAGGGTTGGCAGAAACAAACTAAATGTAAAGATAAGGATGTGACTACGGATACGCCTGTTCTGACGCAATTCAAATAAGGCAGTGGCTACAGATACGCCTGTGGATCTTCCTTGAAATTTAAAAACTTTTCATATGCCACCTGTGACGTAACAGTACCGCATGACAAGAGTTGACTACAATAGGCTTGGTTGATAGAAACGAACAAAACAATAGATAAAACCCTAACCGTAGCCTTAATCCTAACCTAATGCTAACCTAACCCTAAGCTAAGGCTAACCTAACCCTAAAGTAAGGCTAATATCCTAAGCTAACGGTAACACTAACCTATCCTTAACCCTGAGCTAACCTAACACTAACTCGTAAAGGTGACACGCAAGCCTGAAAAAAAGTTTAAAAAAATAAAAGTCAGAAAGGTGAGAGTCGAACCGAAAACCATCAGTATGGCAGCTGTGACACATAACCACTACACCACGAGATCCAACCGTCGGAATGACAAAAAAGTGGGATAACACTAAACAGAGGGCCGGGCGGGCTGTGTTGCCAAATGAATTTTCCGCGGGCTGGCAAGCTGCACAGAAGGGCAGGCCGGCAGGCTGCACTACAGGACAGGCCAGTGGGCTACACAGTAAGCCCCCCTCTTTTCCGCAGCCTGCCGTTTTGTGCAGCCCACCTTTCTGTCTTCTGTGTAGCCCGCCATCCCGCCGACAGTTCACGTTTTTCATTTGGAAACACGGCTCTCCAGTCCACCCGGCCTTCCAATTAGTGTTATCCAAAAAAGTGACCTTTCATTTGAATTCAATTGTGTCAGGCTAAGCGTTTCCAGTCACTTCCTTAAAACAAAAAGGTCAGTTTGTCATTCAAACGGCATGGAATGGATCTCGTAGCTTAGGTGTTATGCATTACGGCGGCTATGCCAATGGTTTTTGTTTCGACACTTACCTTAGCGACTTTCCTTTTTTTTCACTTCACTTTTTTCAGGCTTAGATGGTACGTTTAAGGGTTAGTTAGTGTTAGGAAGGATTAAGGTTACGGCTACGGTTAGAGTCAAGGTCTATCTTTTACTTCTAGTTAAATTTGTTTCTACCAAACTCTTGTCATGCATTACTGTTATGTCACAGGTGGCATATGACTATGAATAAGTTTTTAATTTGAAGATCTACAGGCATATCCCTAGCCACTGCCAAAAGATAAACCCTCAACCAAACCTTAACCTTAACCTTAGCCCTAACCTAAACCTAACCCTGAAAACGCTAATAATCTAATACTAACACCTAAACGTAACATTTAAGCCTGAATAAAAGTAAAGAAAAAAAACAAAACGAAAATCAACAAGGTGAGTGTCGAACCAAAAACCATTGGCATAGCAGCTGTACCACATAACCCCTAGGTTATGAGATCCACGGGCACGGCATTTGCATGACAAACTGACCCTTTCATTTGTTAATTGTGTCAGGCCAGATCATGATGTATTGGTAGCCTAGCTACATACTTCCAAATCTAAAAACCTGACCCTAAATCTTGACCATAAGCCCTGACACTAAACCCTAACAATAAACTCGTAAGCCACAACCAATTGTTTGTCTCTTTCTTTGCATAGGCTATCCTGCTTGCCTCATTACCGCTTCAACAAAATTGTGTTCAACTGATGAAATCATGAAGGTAAAATCGTCCCACTTCCAGCATGAAGAAGCAGGCCCTGTCATGCCTATAAACAACAAGCTTGACATATCTTGCACGCTTGACATATCGCATAATCTAAGTACCTTCAGTCAATTGCATCAAAAAGCAAGCTGAAGTTTTGCCACCCAAAGCTTTTAGTATTTTGTTTGGTAACAATGGTTCCTCAGTCTGGATTCAGTGGCAAGCGCACGCACGATTTTTGTATGATCTTTTTGTGTCACGCGAAAAAATATAAATCCGTTAACCTGTTACACTCGGAAAAACCGACGCGCCCCGTTTATTTTTCACTCAGAAAACCATACTTTTGTGCAAACGTTTTTCATTAAGCTCTTCGATTGCACACAATTAGTTCAGACAGGTATGCCAAATAAAATTATAAATTTCAGGTTGCTGTTAGAGCCAGATTTGCTAGACAGAATTCTAATTGTTGCAACAAGCTGACAAGTTGATAGATCCCCACTTGAGTGTCGCAAAAAGCCGTCATACCAGTGATGGAGTGTCGAGACTCTGTCTCGGTCTCGAGACGTGTCTCAAGACCCGTTTTTTGGAGTCTCGGTCTCGTCTCGGTCTCGAAGGATTTCGGTCTCGGTCTCGAGCTCTTTGTCTCGAGACTTTGCATAGGTTATTTTTTATGAAGTTTTGCAAGGAGTTCGTTAAAAATCGGTTTTATAAAATGATTGTTCAAAATTTAGCCGTTCAACGAGGTCAGTGGTTAAGCTTTTTTCGTTGTTATGTTATCTGCAAGATGGGCAAAACAATTTGCCCTCTGTAAGCGCCCTGCAGAGCAGCGCTTGCATTGAGAGCGCAAGGAGAAGCGCATACCCGGCCAAAGCATAACATCCTCGATAGTGAAATCACTATCGGAAGCTTCCTTTGGCCTAATGGATTGAGACGAAGTAAAACCTCTACCCCGTTTAAAATTTATACTGAATTCAATAAAAAATGTACATGCACCAATGAAACCGCAGTGCGGAGTCTCTGCAACGAGAGGTTAGGAGTACTTTGCTAAGGGCAATCTTTGAACTGTTTCTCCAAGAGTTTTGTTATGAAACCCATAGGCTTATTCGAAAGAGGTGGGAGAGTGCCAAAAAGTTTCTTTTTTGAGAAGCCAAATAAAACCATGTCTTTTTTCGAAGTGCTTTTCAAAGCACTCTGTTAAAACACACTGGTGACGTTTTTTTTTCTGCGCAATGCATGTCAGATCACTGACGTGAAAAAGGATCACGCGTGTTAACGGGTTCACAGATCGTGGCCCTGCGCAAGACTATACTGGACTGGTGCCTGGTTACGCTAGGAAACACCCAGCTAAAGACGTAGCTAACGAAATAGCGGCAGAACTCTTTTAACTCAGCACCCAACTGCAACTCTAATCCTGAACCGCTGTCCACACCTCGTGGAACGATAGCAGTATCAAATAAACACACAGAGAATTCAATGCAGGTTAAGAACAGTAACTGCTGTCCTAGAGAGTTTTCATAGTGTGCACTGTGGCACTTGTTTTTTTATCCTGGTATTCGCTGTAAACGCCCAGTGCAAATGATACTGTAGCATAGGTCTTCGGGTGCAGGGTTTCTGCAGGTTAGCATAAGCCTTGAAAGTTTACAAACTGGATATTGTGCTACACCTGGTTTGAAATGGCGAAAATTGGTAAAAGTTGTTGCATCAGAGCAAGCTTCTGCGTAAACTGCGTCAATTGGGGACGGTGAAATGCATTTGCAAACTTTGAAAACCATGACCACACGGATGGGAGAAAAAAAACATTTTTAACATCAACCCAACTGTAGCATCATACACCCACAATAACACAGGGATCCAGTAGTGTGAGAGAAATGAAGGCATTCTTTCATCAAAACGGTGAGGTAAACAGCTAACTGTTAAAAGGAGCAAGAAGTAGAAAGAGTCTGATAGGGGTGCACATTGACGCACAGATACATGCAACTGTTCCAATCAAGGTTTCAAATGCTCTACACTGCCTTTTATCATGAGATTGACAGCGAAGTTTATATAAACTTCCTAAGTGTTGAAGCAGCCAGTTAATATTCCTGATTTTTATAGCAGCGCACGCGAACTTTTCTTGTTGTGCAAAAACAATATTGATAAGACACGTACACTGGTCTAACGCATCAACAACTAGGCTATATTGGTTGGTCACTGTCATACATGAGCGTTAAATAATTGAGGAAAAACGAAGATTTGTAAAAACCATCAGACGTTTGAAGAGATCTGATGAAAGAGTTAGAAGAAGATGCACAACGTTGCAAGAAGCGATAAAGAATATTTCTCAACTAGGCATCAAAAGTCGTGACACTACGGCTTATTTGGTTAGGGCGAACACTTACATTTCTGGGTATGTGATGCATAAGTAATGCAAATACACATGTCGGTGCCATTTTGTTGCTTGACACCAAACTGGTTGTCTGTTGTTGCCGAAAATGGTGAGATGCGCTACCTGATGTAATGTTCAAACCACTTGGAGGTGATAGTTGCCAGGGAATTGTGAATTGTGCGAATTGTGCCAGAATGATTTTAGTAGGTGCTGGTATCAAGCGAAATTTCTGACCTCTGCGAAATTTCTGACATATTATTTTTGTCAGTCATTTTGCTTATCGGAGTGAAGGAATAAAATTTGTCGATTACTTTTTTGATGTGTGTTGTGTAAACTAAACTTTTTGGTTAGATGTCAGATACCCACAACAAGCTACAGTACAGGAATTACTATAATCACATAAAAATATTGGACTTAGTCTTAGACCTCAATCATCTTTCGTGTTTTGACTCTAACACGACACACCTAAACACCAAACACTAAGCTCTGATCATCAGTTTTCTTAACTTATTCGATATGACCAATGTTACTCTGTGCCTGCGCACATGACGCGAAGACAAAAATTTCGCAATTCAGAAATTCCGCGTGACACCGGACTATAAATTGGTTGATAAATTTAGGATTCGGGCCGGATTTGGACTGAGTTAATGGAAACGACTTGCGTAATTTTTCTCATTTAAAAAGCTGCATTTAGTTAATTTTTGGGACTTTATTTGGACTTGGATTTAAAATTTCTTAAATATTTTGGTCTATGTTTGGACTTGGACTGAGATTTGGAAATTCGGGACTGGATCTGCATCACAAAATATCACAGTCCGTTCATGCCTAGTGGAGTGTCATGTCAAAATGCATTCGTAGTTCGTACTTTACCTGGGCTCAACCTGTTTATGAATTTTGACGTCCAGCTCTGCAATAGTGTTGCACCAGTGTCGCTGGTTAGCGAACAATAGTGTTGAATATGTGTTTGTAATCTTGTAGTTCTGCCCTCAATGCTGTTGCAAAACGTTCTGCTAAGAAAGTGTCTGTAACCCTGTGCATAGGTGTAGGAACAGGCAAATTTTTGGGAGTGTGAAGGATTTTTGCCCAAATTTCCCCAAACTTGCTGGAAAAATGTTCAAGAAAAATGACCTAAAAAAAACAACAAAAACTGCGTTTTCGTTTGTTCACGTCAAGCACCATTTTTTCCCAAATTGCATCCAGACTTGCCCAGCCCAAATTTCCCCTAACTTGCCGAAAATCACTACTGTAAATACATTAAAAAACATGATCTCCCCCCAAAAAAAAAAACGTCCGCACCTTGATTTTGGGTGCCGTTTTTGCAAAATCAAAGCACATGCAGCCGTTCTGCAAAGGTTTTCACATATTTTGCCAAATTTCCACAGATTTTCCAGGATTTTAAGGGATTTTGCCTGGATTTTCACCAGATCAAAAGTTTTGAGGGTGCGGTTGCACCCTCTGCACCCCCGCCTCCTACACCAGTGACCCTGTGATTCCGCCAGCTCAAATGCCGTTGTACAAAGTTCTATTTTGTGTGTTTTTATCGATCTGAGTTATGTTTTGTGTTTGAACTATGGACTGTGTTTGAAATATGCACTTTGAAATATTTCGTGAAACAAACAAATAAAGCATAATAAAATAATTCCCAGGAAGCAAAATATTTCAAGTCATGTTCAGAAGAATTTGAAAAATTATACTTAAAGACGTATTGACTTCTCTGGCTTGTTTGGCTGGGGAGTGTGGATGAATGGCTTTGTTAACAAATTTTGGAGTGCTCATACTGTATTTTCAGCGAAATACAACTTCAAAATGTATATGGAAAACAGTTTCGAATTGATGCCTAGTCGACAATTAAGCAGTTAAGAAATGAAACATATTTGTAGATTAAATTTAAAACAGTGACTGCAATCAAATCTTGTAAATTTTCTAAGATAACCTAGGCTTTTTTTCCTACCTTAGGTAATTTTACTTGAACCAGATATGAAGTTTGCATGCATTTTTATCAAAATAGCATAATCCTAGCGCAGTAACGCAATTTTTACCCGAAATAACGAAATAATGCCAAAAAGACACGCTTAAAAATTTTTGGAAACTTTCAGATTTCATCATTTGCATAGTACCCAATGTTTGCTGTGGTCCTTGGCAGATAAAAAGTCTGATGTATCGTTTGTCGTCAGGCAAATCTATGTGTTTAGTTTTAATGTCGAGTCGAATCCGAAATGCAGGAAGAGGAGTTAAAATGTGGTGTTCTGCTGAACTGCACACAATAGTCCGACTCCGAAATCAAATAATCGAAAAAGTCACAAACAGAAAAATGATTGTTCTACTTTCTCATTTCCAATTTTTTGTCGATGTTACAAAGTATTATAGATCGACCGAACCAATGAATGGGACAGAATTGTTTGCTTCAATCTTAGTCGTCGGATCTAATAAAACTCTAACTGTGAGAAATAGTTTTTTAGAAAAAGTTTTAAAAATTTGATCAAAATTCCAAAAATTCTGTGTGTGAGACGGAGATGAGCGGACATATGTTGCGATCCAGATCCAGTCCTGAATTTTCAAAACTCAATCCAAGTCCAACCACAGTCCAGACCGAGACCTGGAGGTTCGAGACCGAGACTCGAGACTCACGACCTCACATTTCTCTGATGGTAATTAAAGCTAACTCCTTGAATAATGCTGCAACAAAATATCTGGCACATTGCCGAATACCAAGATAATAACAATCATCCGAAATTTGTGCAAACGGCCAAATATTGCAAGCGTTCATTTTCACTTTCCTCTTCGGAGTTGAGTTGAGTTGATTTTATTTGGCGATAATTAATATTCAGCTAGAAAAAACACTAATTAGTGCAAGGACGCCAGGGCATTGAAGGAACCGGAAGGTTGTCGGGTCGATGCCCGTCAGCAGTTAAATTAGTTTTGCCACTGTCCAGTTTCAACTCGTGGTGGTGCATATATGTGGGAAGGACCTGCTAGATGATCAACACAGTTGCGCAGGGGGTGCTGGGTCGCAACCGGTCTCTCTCGGTGGAAGGGTTGCTCAGATCCGCAAGGATCTGGGCGTGGCAGAGAAAGTATAAACCAAGCTAAAATGAAACTCTGCCCGGGTTGTCACAACCCTTTTGCATCTAGCAAGCTCTACAAATTGTTTGCAGTGTTTTTTGCATTTGGATGATGGTTGATTTAATACTCTTGGGATCCAATCTGTAGAGATGTTGCCTTCGAATTTCGTTGTTCGCCAGAATTGATATGTGGGAATACTGGGAAAGACGTGCTGTTCATGCAAAACAAAAGAAGGAATTTACAACTTCAAACCTTTGGCCTTATTTACAAATTCCATGAAGAAATGAATGGAAATTTAAAATGTTGGCAGCGTTTAGAGGGTCTACGCATTTTACACTCGAAAAATGTCGGTGAACCAATTGAATTTTCGAGGTGTTTGCCGTTGCCATGCTTCAATAATTTGTCTTGACTCGGAAAAATTTTAATTATTTTGTTCGCTACAAAACAATAACAACCCTTCTGTGTAAGGACAGGAGGTGATGGTCTGATGAAGCTCCCATGTTCTGGTCTCCTACTTAGTACTGAAGTAGGCCTATGTTATTTGAGAAAGTGGAGAAGAGGCGAATCTTTACTTTTTATTTTAAAACGATGTAGGCGAGTGTATACAACCCCAGCAGAACTAGTCAAAACAGTGCAGTAAAGTGGTAACTCCACAGGAAAGGTTGCTTTCCATCATTCAATTTTTTGCCAAGATGTTTCGTCGTTTATATCATTTGCCAATGAAGTAATACACTTTTATAATTTTTTTTTTTACTATCTACCACTTACTTGTTTCACTACATTCTTTTTATGTTAACACTGGGCATCTGCATTGACACTCAAATTTCTTTGCCACATATTTCGTCTATTTTAACAAAGCTTTGCATTTTTTGTAACGCTACCTACACTTCCTAATTACTTTTCTCCTCACGCAAGTAATTGATTACGAATTCCCCAAAGATTTAGAATTAAGAGGTGATAAATTTAGAGATTTAAAAAACGAAAGCACTACTTTGCATTTCAAAAACCAAAATTGTAACTAATTGTTTCATTCATTCAAACTTGATCACTCTGTCCAAAACCAGTTTTAAAAATTTTGCTCGTGATTCTGTTGCTGACGCAAAGAAAAAAATATTCATGTAATAGACTTTTGGCACAAATTAGGTTTACAGACTTTTTTGGCACAAATTAGGTTTACACTTTCAACCAGCGAGGTAATATCCCACTGCATGTTCTACTGCAGTGGCGTAGCGATGTTTACTGTCGGCCGGGGCCGACCATAAAAATGCTTTCTCCTTCCACTCCTCACATTTGCTTACAACAATATTAAATGAAAGAACATCATGTATCATACCTATTATGACAATAAGCAATAATAAAGCATCTCGAACATCACAATCAAATACTCACAAACTGAAATAGGTCTTGTTTCTAAATCTCGATTATGGATGTTGCTTTCTCTGCTTGTTAGCCACCCTTCTCGTCATTCCTTTTTTATTTTTTCTGCCTTCTTTACATGTGCATGTATGTATGGAAAAAAAATAGCAGAGCTGGCACAAGTAGTCGGTAATTTGTTAAGGGGTTTCTCATGAAAATAGATCAACATAACATAACATTTTTTTGAAAATCTAAAGTAATGCATAAAAATTTCGTGGGAGGCCTTGATTGCCTGGTTTGTCCCCCAACCTGTTTGCGGGCCTAATTCAATTTACACGCGTATTAAACTTTGTGACGAACGGTTTTGATCTTTTAGTGCTTGACCATTCTCTTCAGTACTGTACACACAGCACGAAACTTGTATTGACAAAGGCGATTGCTAGCCTACAACAATCGACTCATAAAGCTTAGTGCACTTTATACGGGCGTTTGTGCAGTCTGTGTTTCATTTATATGTGGATGTACTGCAAAATAATTTTTCCTGTATCATAACAGTTCAATGAATATTTTTTTAAGATCACGTTTTTATTTATTTAACAACTTCTTACAAAAAAACATTTCAAGGTTAGGTTTATCCTACGTCTGTAAAACAAGACCAAAACGTTTTTTAAAGTGCAGCTAAAGGAGCAGTAGCGAATAGCGGTAGCGATAGCTCGCTACTATTTTTATTCAGGAACAGCTGCAAAAGCACCGCTATTAAATTTAACAAAGAGCGGTAACGACACTATTTATAAAGTAGCAGTTGCCCACCTCTGCTCGTTGCACCATCAACTGCACGAATGTGTTTATATATGTATATGTATATTTTTTTTGAGTTGGGAGTTATTTGAAATTTGTGCATGCTGCGTGTCGCGCATTCAATCTGTTAAACCGCTTTTGCTTATCGAAGTGAGCACATTTGGCTTTAACCCCCCTGTATTCATCCCGTGCCAGATTGTTGGGTGGTTACGTTATTTGCGATTCCACTGCCTACTGATGAGCCAAATGTCTCGCTGCTAGTAGTGTGTCCGTGATTTTTCGCTTATTGCATGGATGCCTAGTGATAACCCTGGACACTGTAACCTGTATCTGTTAACGTTAGTGGTTTGTGCTATACGCTTTCAGGATACGAAGCCCTGTAACATTTTGCGTTCTGCTCGTGTGTTAGGCTCTCTCTTTATGTGCTCAATCCGATCGATTGTGCTATATACTGCTGTGTCAAAAGTGTGGAAGGAATTTGTCCTTAATTCTGTGAAAAACGTTCGTGGTCACTCGCGTTTTTGGGGGTAGTATGTTGCGGACAAATTGTGCAGTATCTTGTTGTTCGTACCCGGATGTAAGTTGTACTATGACGTAATAATGGTTTGTATCCTCTGCGTTTTGAGTAGAAATATCAGATTGAAAAGATCTGCAGCGTAGGGACAAAAACCTTCGTAAATTGTGGATCTGTAGTTTGTAGCTCTGCAGCTTTTCTGTGGCCTTGTAGCTCTGCAGCCTTTTTGTGGCTCTGTAGTACAGTATGTGGCTCTATAGTTTGTGGATTTTGGCTGTGTGCGAATGTGGTGTTACGTTGTACGTGAGCTTGCCGACCCCTAGTTACTTAGCAGCGAATTTAGTGCTTTGGCTGTGTTCTCTTACTCTGCATAGTTCTTAAAGACTTCCACAAACCTTCTCACGCCTGAACAGTAATAAACCGCAGGAGATTTCACTACCTGATTCGCCAGGAGAAGAACACCAAAGTAACTTGAACAACACAGTAGTGAAGAATTTACCTGGAAGACCACAAGCATTCGAATATCTAATGTGAGTTTTTATGCGGAGCGAGTATCCAGAACTGCGGATCGTACAGCCCGTCTGTGCCTTATGAAACCGTGATGCTACCTGAACTGCCCTAGCTTAATAAAACCCTTGCTGGAACCACACAGTAACTACAAATCTTTGGCCCACAACAAGTGAACAACTGGTCTACAGTAGTTTAATTAACAGCACTCGCGGAAGCTTATGGAAACACGGACCAGTTGCTGGTCACGCGAATCCACATCAGCAGATAAACTGGATACGCAACTACATAACTGTGCAGCTACACAAGCATCCAGCTGTGCAGCTACAGTTACTGAGCACCTGTGCAATCACGACAACTGTGCAGCTGAGCAATTATGGTAACTGTGGAACTGTGCAATTACGGTAATGCAACTGTGCAATATTCGAATGATTCGTCACCCACGTTCGTAAGAAGTAGTCGCAAGAGGAGAGGGTAAGGCCCACCACTGTATGGGGTTTGGGCCGGATTGGGGATCGGGGAGATTGGGTAGCTAGTCTGAGTTTTTATACAGCCTCCCTACCCCGACCTATATTTTTTGATAATCATATTATTTGATAATTTTCAATATTTTTCATGTTTTTGATCATGTTCATATTTTGTATTATGGTGAAATTTTTCATATTTTAACGTTATGATAGTTTGATTGATTTTTGATTGATTTCGTATTTAAGAGATAACTTGCAACTTCGTTGAGGTTTAGTCCAAACTTGCCACACCATTGGCCCAACCTGTAACTTAATGCGTGGTGAAAAGGCATACCGATTGCATCAGGTTTTGTTAATTCACACTGACCTGTTGTTGTATTTTTGTTGCACATTGCTACAAAATTATGCTAATTTGAGTAGGCACGCTGTTCCATAAAAAATACGTTTTCCGATGAAATACTTGCGTTCCAAACTTATGATGTGACTGCATCAACCAATCGTGTTCACGTAAATGCAAAAAAACTCCAATAGTTATTTTGCCTAACAAGGCAAAACAGACACAGCACAAAAATATATGTTGTACATCATAATGCACTTATGGATAGCTTCGCACACGGATATTACGATTTCAACCAAAACAAGATTCGGATCGGACACAGATATCATTTTTCAAAAACACGATAAATCGGATAGCAAAAAATCACAACCGATTGTCTCTGCTCCATACACCACTGGTTTGAGGAAATGTTGAACATGATCCGGTTCCCGGATTGCGATGCAACCGGATCCTGATCGGACTGGATTTTGAAAAACCTCTACCAGATCTGAAATGGACATCCAAGCTGCATTGATCACTGCAGTCAAATATTCAATGAAAGGGATTTTTCGGATATAAGCCGGATTGGATCAAATGTTTTGACAGTACTACCAGATTATGATCGGATTGGATTACACAATGAAAATATTGGACTGGTTAGGAATGCACAAATATCCGATTCGTTCAACATTAGTTTGCGGTAATGCAAATGTGCTAGAATGATTTTGGTAGGTGCCGGCGTCAAGCGAAATTTCTGACCGCTTCGAAATTTCTGATATGTTGTTGTTTGTCAGTCATTTTGCTTCTCAGAGTGAAGGACAAAAGTTTGTCGATTACTTTTTTGATGTGTGTTTTGCAAATCAAACTTTTTGGTGAGATATCAGATATCCACAACAGGCTACAGTACAGGAATTCCCAGTGATAGTGTGACTCGAGTAAATGACTCGAAATGAGTCACGTTGAGAAAAATGGTGACTCAACTCAAGTCATTTTTTCACAGAATGACTCGTCTCGAGTCACAATCAATGACTCGAGACACGAGTCAGAGTCATTTTCATAAAATCTCTGAGTTCTTGATGGACAAAACCAGTTCGTTTGCACACAAAGAAATGAGCATTTTTTTTGCTTCAGTGATAATCAAGATTGGCGGAAATTTTCTGTTTTGCCTGTCCAGTCGTGCTATACTGCATGTTAAGGATCACGTGTCCCCAACTTACATAGAGGGAGACCTGAGACTTTGCTTTCACTGAGGGGTCAGCAGGACACAATATATTGACACCTTATCGTGGTTTAGATCTAGTATTTGCATTAGGGTTACCATATCTGATGAGGCGCAATTCCTGACAGATTTATGTTAGGCACTGTAACCAAGTTTTGCGACGAAAACACTTTTATTATGGTATAAATTCCGGATGCATCCAAAGCACATTGCCACCGTCGCTTTCCCGTGAGAACAGGATAAATACAGTACAAAACGATACAGGAAAAATTAACTTCATCTTCTATTTTACATCCCGTTGTGACAAAATAATTTGTCACTTTACTTGATCAGGAAGCTCCATCTACTGCTTTGCAATGTTTATCAAAACTGAGGTGTGATTTTAAATCCGCGATACCTTGTATGAAACCGAGATGTATGTTCCTGGTTTACAAACTAAGCATTCTGCTCCCCATTCATTTCTACCTTTCCGGAAACATGAATGTATTGCCGTCC
>Ga0210059_1012374_pt1 | contig 12900 bp, 9 predicted proteins | sample Ectturendosymbi2_FD_188042 | JGI IMG/M metagenome (GOLD analysis project Ga0210059, IMG submission 188042) | Ecteinascidia turbinata endosymbiont from Florida, USA - Sample 2 (SPAdes) (version 2) | ecosystem: Host-associated > Tunicates > Ascidians > Unclassified | place: Key West, Florida...
CCTTGCACCGTTGACAATAAAACACGATGCAAAAATAGAAAGCTTCTTCAGAATGAAGTCAACAGCAAAACAGGAAAACAAATTTAACTTTAAAAGGAACAGTTACATCCCCAAAACGTGTGTGGATCCTTGCCCCGTGGGGTCCACAACAGTAGTAAAGTCTTTTGATTTAGTACATATTGAAAAGATATTGAAAAAGTATGGAAAATGTTTCCTGAAAATGTGTGGGAACCCTGTGATATATGTACAAATTTTTAGAAATAAAAGATATGTAAATATATAAATCTATTGCTAACCTTAAATGTACCCTTTTGGATAGGCAAATTTACCTTTAGGAAAACATGTACCTCAGGTTGGGAACCTCTAATCTAGCGGTTAGGCACTGGGCTATGTAACATGAGCCAAAATATCTGAAAACCTACCTCACTTATGATGTCACTCACAAAAACGAAAATTTTTTTTCATTGCAAGCTTGAAGACTCGTTTGTGTTTTTTTAAGGGTTTGAACAGCTCTTTAGCACAATTGCCTGGCGAATTATGGATAAGACAACCGAAAACTGCTTGGTTTAGGCTGACTTTCAGGTGCGATATATTCGTAGACCAGCAGCGAACATGTAGCTACTTAACTCTTTGGTGTCTGGCTGGTTTCAGGGATTTTTGGAAAAAACGCCCAAACGCATGTGGCTTTCCGTGGGAATTTCTCTAGTCTGGTATGCTCTGCAGACCTGGTAAAAGTCTCAAAAGACCCGGCAAGTCTTCTAGTGTGCACTTGAAAAATTTTGTTTGCTTGGGGGTGGCAGGTTTTTTATGAGTAACGTCGTAAGTGGAGGACTTTTAGGCCACCTTGGCCCACTTTGCCTTGCCCTGGGCGCCAACTGTTAAGTGGTAGTATTTCGCTGAAGTTTTTACTGGAAACTCGGCTACAATCCAAGTCTTTTGATACTTTGGATGACCTGCTGGGGTTTCAGGTTCAATCCAAGTATTTTGATACTTTGGATGACCTGTGTTTTAGGCCAAAATTGAAGTACAAATATATCGTACGCTGATTCTCAAAGTGTTAAGTAATGTTGCCCTGCTACAGATGTTTTTGTGTGAATCTTCCACCTTAATTTTTGATGACCAGTTAAATGTGTTATTGATATGTCTTGGTTTACTTGCACTTGATTTTCCTTGATTGCTAAAATTAAAATAGAGAGAAGCACCTGAGTTTCAAGCGTTCTGGGCAGTGTAGAGATTTGGGGTAGCCAGCATTGAGATTGGTTGTGAGGAAGGTTGTTGTGGCATGCAGAATTGCTGGATTCCCCAAATACTACTAACAATGAGGCAGCTTAGCGTATGAGTGCTTTTCTGACTCTATACCGAGCTACCTGACATTTTTGGTTGCTAAGCTGGATCAGGGCATTGGCTCTCACCTATTTCAAATTTGTTTCATAGATTTCCTGATGCACAAATCTTTATTTACAAAAAGCTTCTGATTAGTAGTAGAAAATGCTTTAACGATGTCCTGACAGCAGCAACAGCCAATGTCGTCTGTGTGCTAGCAATACAAAAACTTGACTGGTGAAACAAGGTCAGTGCACCTGATCTGTGTCAAGCACACATGGCAAAATTCCCTTGGAGCAAATGACAGGTTGAAACATGCCAGCCTGGATGCACAAAAGATAACAATCATGAGTTGGGAAACGCCAATTCTGCAAAATGAAAGTTACTTTCACTATAGCAGCGTTTGCTAGTTGGTGTTATTTAAATTCAGCAAGTCTTCACAAACACATTTTCTAATGAATTTCAAATTTTAGTTATGTTTTTCCATTGAGATTTATGTTTTTCCATTGAGATTTTTAGTTTTTTATTATTGCCAACTTGCCAATCATGTTTGTGTTGTGGTAAAATATTTCAGGTTTTATCATGCATTTATGATCATTCAACTTTTTCTTGTGGTGAGCATTTTTGACCTTAGGTATGAATCATTTTTTAGATAAAACACAAAGGTATATGGTAGAGAAGTTCGTTCTCTGGGATGTTCTTTTGTTTCTTCATTACTGAGAGTTAAGAGATGCTGGCAGTGTGAAATGTAATCTAAGGTAGATCCTTATGCTGTTGATATAATACTTTTAGCAATTATGGTAAGTCCAATTTGACCTACGCAGCAAACACTACAGTCAGCATAGCACAAAAAAATTAACAAACTTGCACAATGATCAGCTGAAATGGAATTTGCCCAAGTAGTAGGACAAATAAAATGTATAAGCATTTTTTCTTAATCGATCTGCAAACCTCTACCCAAATGTATGATTTGTTCTGCCATTCTTCTCCACCATTGCCTCCTATCAGAAATGTATGCGATGAGATCACAAACTAGAAACTATACATGCATGTAGATTTTTCTACCTTGTCTTTTTCTTTACAGTCGGCCTTATGGTTAAAAGGTTTAATCATATATAAACAATCTTGCCAGAAAAGTGGCTCAGAAAACTAAAGATTTCAAACCTCATTTCTACACTCTGCCTTCTATATTACTTTCAGATTTAAATGTACTGAAACTCTAAAACAAACTGTGAGAACTCTTGTAAAATTAAAACATAAAAGTTGTTTGATACGAACTTTCAATGATGCTTAACAAAATAGATGCAACACAATGTGTGATGAATAAATGATAAAATGCCTATAATCATGCACAACAATCAATTATTGATGTATCTTTCACATTTACTTTATTGATTAATTTCACTTCAGAAGCTGCAAACTCTGATAGAAAACAACATTCATTTTCAACAATTAAATTCAGGCATTAACCTGAGAAATTTGCAGGTACTAAAATTTCAATTCTGACATTTTACCAGCAGTGCTTTTTTTAAATATTACTTCAATTGTATAGTTATTTTCCGAACTTTACTGCCTGAAATAGTGAATGTATGCTGGAAGTTCATTGTTGTTTCAAGTAAATAGTATGCATTTATAGAAATACTTGGGAAAGAAAAAACTTACTTGTGACCCTCAGGTGCAAAAAGCATTCATCCATAAATTGACAAACATAACTTCAGATCCTAACAGTCATCTCTCAAACTAGTAAAAACCTATGTTTGTCAGGTGAAGTAAGGATTTTAAGCCAATGTCAAACAGTATGCAATTCAAAGTTTTTGTTTTTAATAAAAAACTGAGAAAGTTGTCTGAGAGTTTCGTAATTATTTTGTGTGAACTTGTATTGAGTGGCTTAAGCTTAGGTAACAGTTTAGTGACACAAGTTATTCAGTGAGCCAATGCAGTTATTGTTATCTCAATCTGAGTGCAAATGGCAAAATGTCTGCCTTGTCTTTTCATTGCCGTATTTAGTCGATTGTAAGCTGCATTTGAACATAGGTTATCTAAGCCTCTGAGATACATTCATATTCTAGTACATTTCATGTTTTGGCAACCCTGGTAATGATGCTTACACTAATACAACTGTCTTCTGTTCATTATAATCCCTCCTATAATGACAGATGTGCACATGATGCTGAAGAGAATAGAATGTGAAAAGGGAGTTAGGTCAAAAAAACACAGCCAAGGAAAGACTGAGCATAATCTATACCTTTCAATAAGGTAAAGAAATAAAAAAGTAAGCTGCCCATGATTTTAAGCCACATGAAATGATGAAAAAAAACTTTGTATGCTGTGGCTTACAATTGAATAAATGCTTACTTGGCATGATTGGCAGTAGTTGCAAGCTCTCAGCAAAGCAAGTGTTACAATATTTAAGCTTGTAACGTTCAAATAAATACAGCTTAATTTTTACATAGTTGGAGAAATGTGTTGTGAGAAATACTTAATAGTTAATTAAATTAGAAGATGTGATGGATTTGCTATGAAAATGTGGCGTTTTTGCACATTAACTGCAGGTTGCTGCCAAAGCTTGCAATTGATTTTGAAATAATTCAGAATCTTTGACCAATTACAATTGTTGATTTTTTACTTAGAAAAAGGAATAGTTGAGTCTAAATCATTTGCCTGTAGTGACTGGACCAGAAATACAACCTGACTGGACATTGCGTTGAAATAAAATGGAAGATGCATATGCAAAAACAACTGAAGAAGTGTTAAATTACTTCAATGTCTCAGAACGTTTGGGTCTTAGTCAGGAAGAAGTAAAGCAAAATAAGAAAAGATATGGGCCAAATGGTAAGTACTGTAATTTATTTTTAGTGGTTGTAGCATTGTTGCCATGCTTATCAATTCAAGAAAGCGTATTGAAAAGAGCACTTGAGTTGGAAATTACTGTGAGACCAGAATGAGCATATGAATGTGCTTCATTGACTTGATTGGCGTCTCAGGTTTCAATGAACATATTTGAAGCAGTGTATTTTTAATTAATCTTTATTTTTTGTTTCAGAACTTCCAGCTGAGGAAGGTAAGCTAAGTTTTACGATGTTTGGTGTAGCATTTCTTGAATGAGTAAAAAGATTTCATTGTAACTTGCACATGTTTTTTTGTTGTTTTAGTTGTGCATGTAACACTATGCTATTTTAGAACTGTCATGGATTTTTGTTGTTACAGGAAAACCTTTATGGCAGCTTATTGCAGAGCAGTTTGAAGACCTCCTAATTAGAATTTTACTATTGGCTGCCATAATTTCATTCGTAAGTAAGATTTCTTTGTAGGACATAGTGAATGCTTCTTATCTGCCTGTGTTTCTACATGTGTGTTTGCGTTATCTAATAGTTAAGCAGGGAAGGCATACTCTTTTTCAAATACTCATGGTTTTTATTGAACCACCTAATGTTTAGTTGGAAGTAACTACTCTCCAAATGTGAGATAAATAAGGAATCAATAAGCAAAAATTATTCAGCAATTTTTTAGTGTTTATGTGAAAAGGAGTGAAAAAAATAAAAATTCTTAAAGTAAAAAGAAATTTGAAGTCTTGCTTGTTTTGCAGATCTTAGCGTTATTTGAAGAGGGAGATGAATCAATCACAGCTTTTGTAGAACCTTTTGTTATTCTCTTAATTTTGATAGCCAATGCTGTTATTGGAATATGGCAGGTGGGTATTCTTCATCTGGAATTTTGTGATCCATAAGTTAAATGCTCATAGTTTTATCATTTGTTTGCATCTGTTAAATCATACTGTGCTAGCAGAACCAACACTAGCACAGGTTAATGTCCTGGCATATTATGCATTTAGTTGATATCACGGAACAGAGACAATTACAGTTGCTGATTGGCAGCCTCTAAGCCCGTGGCAGCCACTTTTAAGCAATTACATAACTCGCCAGCCGATTGAGCTAGGGAGCTCAAGTCTTGTAGTTCAGAATTAAAACAAAAATATTTACTCTTGGATGTCTGTTTTTTTTGTTGATGTTTACATAACTAAAGGGTGTTTATGCATTTTTGTTTACATTTTGGATGACGTCAATTGGATTCTAGGCTATAATAAGAGTCTTTAGAGGGATTGATTGATTTTGTAGCATTTCTGCTTAAAAAATTATGGCAAATAATATTTTTTTTTGGCCATAACTTTGTCACCAGAAACGTTAGAAAGTCGATCAGAGCTCTAAAGACCTGTATTATAACCTAGAATCCAATAAAACTTTGAACCACTAAATCGGCTCATTAGATTGCTGATGATGTCATCAAAAAACGCAAAACCTACCCTAATCATGACGCCATTGGCCAAAAACCCCAAAACTTAAATTAAAAAAAAAAATTATGAACTACAAGACCTTCCCCATCTGTAGAGGGTTTAAACAGCTGTCTAGCTCAACCTGCTGCCGACTTATGACTGACCAAAATTTGTCCTGAGATGGCAAATCATACCTTTCAAGAAAATTTTTTATTTTTGCAAAAAATGGGGTTTTGGGGCCATAATTCTGGCTCCAGATATGCTAGTAAACCAATCAAGGACTCTAAAGATGCGGATCATAGCGTAGTTTCCAACCAATCAAGGACTCTAAAAACGCAATTATGGCGTAGTTTCCAAAAAAATCTTGAGCCAAAAAATGGCTCGTTGAGTTGGCAGCCAGGGCCAGGTACACTTGGCCAAACAGGCGAAAACATGTCCCCATTGTGACGTCACCCACAGAATCCCAAATCCGAAACGAAAAAAATTTTTTTCCTGTCTAACTGGAAGAGTTGCTGAATCCGTAGAGGGTTTGAACATCTCTCTAGCTCAATCGGCTGGCGAATTTTGCCGTTGCAAAGCTCTGCAACGAAGTTGCACCAACGGGATACAGGGGCTTAAGAAACTGCTATTGGACTGTGCGCAGCATATTATTAAAACTCTGTGTGTGATCGCACGGTAGCAGAGCGCTGTAGGAAGCAAAGCTGTTTTCTTCGCTGAGATATTAAGACATTTCAGTCATTTGTCTTTCAGACACTGAGACAATTCAGTCAGTTGTCCCACTATGTTATTAAATTCTGCTGCAACAGTATTCACTAGTCCATATTTTCAGAAAGTATGATCGAATTGACTTGCATAATTTTTTTCGGTCATTTCAAGCAACGTAGTCTATGACTGAAAAAAACTTCAGAACAAAGTATGTTCCTACTTTGTTGGAACAAAGTAGGTGTGGCAAATAATGATTGTTGTATTGAATGGCACCACCTCTGTGATAGCCACAGAGGTTCTTTGCTTGCCTTTGACATGTGAGCAAATTAGTGCAGCTGGAAATGAGCTTGCAAATTTCCGATTAATTCTCTTGAAACTTCGTGTGCTTAATAAATATGAGAAAATGCTGTGGGTCATTTTAATGCAAATTTTTTCGGAAATTGAACAACAACCAAAGTGTTGTGATGTTTCAGACACAAAGTTGTTCAGTATATTGTTTTGAAAATGGTATATTGCGCTGGGGTTGGCACATATATTTTTCATTATGGCACCGTGTATAGCTGACTCCCTAGACCAGGGGTCGGCAACCCGCGGCCCCGGAGCTGCGCAGCCGCATGCGGCTTTATAACTCGTCCAAAGTGACTCTCGTGGGTTCGAAAAAACCTGACATTAAAATTTGCATTAGATTAGTATCAGAAATAAGTTCTTACAATTTAGCCTATGCTCCTATTAAGTCTCATTAAAAATAAAACGTCGTCAATGTTTTGTGGCTCTTCAACGGTCATATCTGCTGGAAAATGAAGCGGTATGGCTCGTTTGTTAAAAAAGGTTGCCGACCCGTGCTTTAGACTTACACACACTGAAAAACTGTGACTTTTGCCACAGTTACTTTTTCGTTTGGTTGTATTGTCACTTGTCATATCATCTGATAAAAACCATAGATTTTCCTAGTTTTGATTTTCAGTTGTTCATTGCAACCACTAAGATAGTAACTATATTGAGCCCAAACATAAACATTTGTCAGTCAAAATGCTGTGTGAAATGCATCTATTCTTAAAAATTGTCAGCTGCACATGCAGTTTTCGTACGTCGTGCCATGTGGGAAGTTGTAAATGTGAAACTTCCGTCTCACCTTCTACAGATTTTTCAGATAAGAACCGTCCACCTTGGGTGTTTGTCTTGCCAAGTATAAAGCTAACGTGCCACTGGAAGGAACAGCACGGTGTTGTGTGACGTTAGGTTTTTTGGTCGTCAAAATATGCTCGATCCCTAACTGTGTTGGCGTGGTCATGCAGCTGTCATGTAGGTGACTGATCGATTTTGCTGCAGGTCTCACTACCTGGTACGAACATTGCTATGACCATTACTCGTTGGCGCAGCTTATTTCTTTCTGCGGCACAGTTAATGATTTTATTTAACATCGAATTTAAAGTGTTTTTGTCATCGCCAAGCAGCAGCACCGTATAAATGAAAGCGTAAAGAGTTAAAGACTGTGTATCGGATATCTCTATGGTATATCTTGCCATCAGTCAATCTCGAATTTTTACTCGTTGTACGTTGAAACGGCGAAAAGAGCATTTTTTCCTTTTAGCGTAATAATTATTCTAATTATGAATTGCTTTTACATTGATTTCGTTCAAAGCGAAAATCTCCAGTCACTCTGGGTTACCGTGGTAAAAACTTGAATTTTGTTATGACGGGCTTTGTTTACAGGAAAGAAATGCTGAAAGTGCAATCGAAGCCTTGAAAGAGTATGAACCTGAAATGGGAAAGGTGCTAAGACAGGATAAAGCCACAATCCAAAGAATTCTTGCGCGGGATATTGTACCTGGTGACATCGTACAAGTTGCAAGTAAGCGTGCTTTTGCAATTGGGCAGCTGCACAGTGACTTTACGGAGTCGTGTTGTTTCTTATTATTTGGGTGATGTCAATTGGCAGCAGGCCGGAGAATGAAAATTACTTCGTGTCGGTTGAGGTTAACGCTCTTGCCCAAAGGTGCGCTGCGGCGTGTTGTTCGGTGACCGTGCATCGAACACGCAACCTTTCGATTAAGAGGACCCTCTTATACTGAGCTGTTGCCACCCCACAGTTCGTTTATGTGCTGCTTTCCATCTGTTCGTACATGTCCTTGAAACTGTGTTTGTTTTGTCAAGCTGAGCGTGCATTTAGACAAATGCGCAGTCATGAGCTACAGACTCGCTACTTTGGCGCGGGAATGCCTTCAAGTGGTAAATAACATCACGCAAGTGTATTTCAGGGCGATGAACTGTACCCATCAAACAACGTTGAAAGACATTCTCGCATAACCAAAGACACTTTGTATAACCGTAGCTGAGACGGCGTAGTAATCATTTGGACGCACCCCTTTTAATGGAATTTTGTTAATCGCTCATGTCGCTGACATTGTTCGCCCGCTTCAACCAATCGTTTTATCATTCGTTTGCCCACATTTTTTTCAGATTCTTCCAGCTGTGTTTTCTGAACTGTTTTGTGCCATGAAACCTCTCACTACTAAACAGCTTAGGTTTAATGCTCTGATCTGAGATTTAGCATTTCCATTGAAGTTTGGTAAAAAGCATTTTAACTGTTGAGCAGATCCTTGTGGTATGTTGCTTCCATTATGCCTTTCCCGCAATTATCTGATCTGGTATTATTAGTTATTATCGACCGCTTAGAACTACGTCTGTAAGCTTCTATATTGCAATTGTTCACTGAAAAATGACCTTGCTACTTCACATGCCGTGGTCAGAGGTCCAGGCACTTGCGCAGCATAACCTAAATCGCTGTCATATAACTGGCTAATTGTAGATTTCTTGTCGATTTTGCATCGTACCGTCGTGGCTGGTCCCAGGTCATTGTGGGAGCGTTCGTTATCCGCAGCTTGCAAGTACAGTGTCTTGAAACGTTTAACGTCAGTGTATGTTCAGTTGCCGTGTGATAACCCTTTCGTGGTCGAAGTCCACGTGCCGTGTTCTTACCTTGACTTTTGAAAAAGAGGCGATGCACAGTAGCTGCTAATTCCCATGATGCTTCTATAGGGTTTTGTCACTGCTTTATAAGGCAACAGAAACATAATCTGTCAACTTTCAGACGACTGGTGGTTGGTGAATGTAACCTGCATGCACTGTTGCTAACCCAACACCGACCAAAGTACTTGTGGCGTAAGGCGCTTCTTGTCCATTCGACATTTACAATCGGATGACCGGCACTTGTCGTGATAGTCGGCCTGGCTTCCCGGCATTTGGTCATTTCAGTGCACGCCACTAATGGATTTGCCACTGTCGCAGTCCAGTTATTATGACGTCGGAACGCGTGATAGCCCCCGGTTGTGCATTCGCTTTCTTTAAACGTCGCTCAAGCTGTTAGTGGCATCAGCCATCCGTTAATTTTCACTCGGGACCGTCTGCCAACTGCGGTCCCATCATTTTTCGTAGGTTTCAAGCTGTTTTTGCCCGGCTCTCTTTACGTGCGGTGCGTGTGCAGACATCTCAAACACCTGTATATGGAAAGTCAAATACCGTAGGTTATTTCTGTGCGTTGGCGGCTCGGACGAGAAGTGGCTTCTCAGTGCCGTCAGAGCGTAATCATCCGGCCGGCGGCAGTATCGGGTACTTAGATGGTTTAATTCTGCGAAAAACAGGGCTCGTTGGTAAAATAATCGCATTCAATCACGTTGTCAGTACTTTGCATGCTTCTCGGATGGTAAAAACTGACGCTTGGCTTATTCAATTTCTTCTTGCAGTCAGTTCTTCGCAACTCTCTTCGCTAAGTAACATTTGGCGTGGCGGATGGAAGTACATATGTGCTTTTTCATCTTTTTTGCGCATGGACTTCAAATTCGGGAAATGGTGTTGCTTCAGCTGCTGCCTTTCTGTGGTATCCATCGAAACGGTTTATGGGTTCTTCACGCCACCGGTTGTGGAACACGAGTAGATTTCTGTTGCTGTATTTGGTTTGTGAAGACAATTTGGTGTTAAACGGCAGTCAACGCTGAACAATATATTCGATCAAAGCCATATTCGCGGCAGTAGCGCTTTGGTGCTGCTCTGTATTGTTATCGTTTATTGCGCTCAAATCTTTAGCTCATGCGACAGGAAACGATTTAAGAGCAGAACAGCATTTGTCTGTTATTGATCTGCGATGCCCGCTCTCCGGTTTCGATTTTTCTCGCATGGCGACGAATGTCAAGCCATGCGCTGATGGCCTGAACCACAACGCACCCGGTAGCACAAGAAGTAAACCGTCAATTGGCAACGTGGTTCAAGCACACTGTTGAAGAGCAAATGTCAGTCGACGTTCCTTTTGAAAAGTATGCACTTGTGGGGTTGTAGGGCACAGACGCCAAGTCTTATCGACGCAGCGGCATCTGGAAATGGTCATGCTTTCAGCACCCCATTTCTTTATCTCCACGGTGTGGAAGGACGAGCGCAAGGTTATATTCGCCTTAACCGCAAAGTGATTGCGTTATCGTTATTGTGAGCTCTTCAACGGGACCCTTCGGTCGCGGAGCGAATCGAAGCGCTAGCGTCCAATAATCCTGTGACCTCTTTAAGCACTGAGAGCGTTCCTATCTCTCGACTTATTGTTACCGCTGAGTGCCGATTGCCGTGGGACTTGGTTTGCTCCCCAAATTCTCAAACAAACAATTTTATTGCTAGGCAAAACTCGCGTGCGTTAGTGCTGCTAAATGGACTTATTCGCAAAAACTCCTCCATCACCAGCTTTTGCCTCTTAGCGTGGACAGTGAAGTCGCTATTTTTCATTTGATATTTCCCAACAAAAACTTTGCCAGTCAGTCACCAAGTTTTTAACAGATCACAACGAAGTTCAATTTTTTCTAGTTTTTAGTGCAATATCATCTGCCAGATAGCAGAGCTCCAGAAATAGCTGATTGGCTACGTGCGAAAGGGGTTGTTGTAATCAGTGGTATGCCAAAGCGCTTGTCTGCTTAAAACAACACCCTCCTTGTCACGAAAAGTTTACCATCCGACAGGACACCTTAGTCAGGGCGTGCAGTTCCGTTCATCGCGTGTATATGGTAAGCTGCAGATTCACACCACTGCTATGAGAAACTGAAACCTAAGTGAAAATCTCGTAGAAGTTGGTTTTGTCACGCTGCCTTCCCATCCAGCTGATCAATGCTTGCGTCATTCTGACGTGATAATTTTCTTGTTTCCTTCTTCCGCGAGCGGCAACGAGTGAACGAAAACCGTCTGATGATTGCAATGATGAATTATGCAAACGCTCTGGCCTCAGGCTCATCGCGCACTGCGCTTTCTTTTCGGTGAATCTCGACGGAACTCTGATGACCGCGCAGTGTGCCACGTGTTCCTCAGGCGGAAAAGAAAAAAGGAGCCTTTGTTCAGACTTGCATGGTAGCTTCCAAACTTGGATTGATCGCAGTTCAACCCGTTGCAAGTGTACCTTAGGAGCCAAAACCGAAATCGAATCACGGTCGTTTTACACGAATGTTGATTCTAGTTTCTGAAACTAACAAGGACCGGTAGTTCATCCTTTAGATTTTATGTTCTGCCGCCTGTGCCATTAAGTTGCTATTTCTGCACACCGGTTCGCTGTAATGAACACTGACACATTATGAACTAAAATAGATCATCCCGGCATTGTTCTCGGCAGGATATGTCTAAGGCGAATGCTTGACTGTTGCTATAACTGACTGTTGCTCGACTGACTGTTGCTAAAAGACCGCTAATAAAGTAGGATCAAGGATGTGCAAGATATTTGGGAACACCTAGACACTTGCTCTAACCGCTCAGCCCAAATTGGAGCGCTCTCTATTCACAGCTACCTCTGTGCGGTCGGAAGATAATCTTTCGCATTAGGTTTATTTTTTCCGTCGTTCACGATGTGGTTTACAAGCTAAAGCTATTTTTCATGGTTGTTTGAAGCACGGCTTTCACATTATTACTTTGAAAGTCTTGTTGGTTCAGTTCGCTCAACGTTGTTTTTAAATACAGCTGTGTGAACCCTTAGCTTTATTGATTTTCGGTCGTTCTTGCGAATACGTATGTTGTGTCCGTGTTTATTCATCCGCTTTAGGATGCAACAGATTGCTTGAATATATGATCCTTAGTCAGGATTGTCATAAAGCATGTTGTGAGGTAACAAAACTGATTATGACACTGGAATTTTAAAACACTCAACCGATGTTACAGTATTTGTGATCATTCGCAAATCGCAATATTGCCATGGGCATATCAAATTGCTTATACCATATCACTGGTTGAATCGAATTGCAGCCCTTGCTCCTGCTTCAACGTTCATCTCCAATTACCGCGATGATGAACGTATACTCATAAATCATCGCCATGTCTTTTCACTACTTCACTTGCACCTGTGTGGATTGTGTTGCACTGATTCTTTAGTAGTGCTTCTATGACCGTCGCCCGCGAGAAACGCAAAGGTGTTCATTCTAATAGTGGCATTTTTACTGAATTTTCTCCACACTTCACTTCTCGGCAACAGCATCGTTTAGCGCATGTCGCTCACCCGATCGTATTTGCTTTCGGCTGTGCTTGTTGTTAAGGCCAAACGCGTGTTTTGTGAATTGGAGTCCTCAGTCATCAGGCTTATTCTCCTTAAA
>Ga0210059_1012375_pt1 | contig 12900 bp, 8 predicted proteins | sample Ectturendosymbi2_FD_188042 | JGI IMG/M metagenome (GOLD analysis project Ga0210059, IMG submission 188042) | Ecteinascidia turbinata endosymbiont from Florida, USA - Sample 2 (SPAdes) (version 2) | ecosystem: Host-associated > Tunicates > Ascidians > Unclassified | place: Key West, Florida...
GAATCAACTGCACTCAGAGGATCGTCGAGCAAATAGACCTGAAGATGCAGAACATCAAATGTTACTCCCCGTGTTTAAGTAAGCGAACACGTTAACGTAAGTTTTGTCAAATAATATAAGTAAAAATCAACATTTCGCTGACAAAATCAGGCACAAACATCGATGATTTGCCTGATTGGCAAATCAGCCAAAAGAAGCTGCAAAACACTAGCGCCTCCACTTCGCAGCAAACAGTGTTCAATATCATACAGACCTAACATAGGCAATTTAGGGAGAAAATTGTACACGTGTCAATTCAATCCAAGCATGTCAGACTGGGTGTGCCAAAAGCAACATCAAATTCGAATAACATTCGCCAACATTCTGACTCAGTCAGTACATACTCAACGAAATGCGTACCTCTGCATCCTGGTATACGGCTCTTGCAATGGACACCCGTTGTTTCTGTCCGCCCGAAAGGTTGATGCCCTGAACACAGGATATAAATTATGATCAAAAAAACTGATTTCACCGACAACTGTAACTTCACACAGAACACCTGCAGTATTCACGCTGGAAATCACAACTACGCGCAAGTGCCGACAAAATGCAGTGCTGCATGCTGCAATAACGCGAGTTATCAAGAATTGTTTGACACAAAAAAGTACGGGTTTGCATTTCAGAACGAACTTCAAGGCAAAGACGAAAATAGACGTGTGAAGAAGTCAAAAGGTAAAGAGTGCGAAATCGCAATGGAATCAAAAGTTGATTCACAACGAAGAATTATTTCCGTTGTCAAGAGAATTTTCTGACTGGCGAAATTTCGGACTTCACCCTATGTGCGCATGCATAGCGTAGCATTCTGCATGTCAAATACGCTGAAGAAAAACTGATGAGTAGGGCTTGGGGATTCGTGCTTAGGTAAGTTTGTCGGGTTAAAATTTAGGTTAGGGTGACAAAAAGAAAAATAATTGAGATTAAGACTAAGTCCAAAAATTTTCAGTGGTTAAAGTTATTCCCGCACTATAGCTTGTTGTGGGTAACTGACTGACATCTCACCAAAATGTTTTAATTTACACAACACGCAACAAAAAAGCAATTGACGAACTTTATTTCATTACTCTGAGAAGCAAAATATTTGACATACAATATAATAGGTCAGAAATTTCGCTTGACACCGGCAACGCTACAGGTCTGACCACGAAAGTTGTGTATTTCGAATCAATAACTTCGTGTAGCTACTTTAAACGAACTATGACGTAGCAGAATTAACTTGTAAGCAAGCCAGCATTCACTGCAGTTAAAGAAACGTATTTACCCGTATTTGATTTTGGTTTTTGCAAGGGTTTGCTGAAAAACTCCTGACATATGCGATTTATAAGAAAGCCATTGACGAAACACTTTTGAAAATACAACGGAAGATGCCGATTGGGTATTGTGTGAATATAAGCCTTTACTTTCTCGCAAAATACGCACCAGGTATTTGCGTGTGGAAATGTATGGGGATGTTGTGGTCTGGAAAGCAGCATTCCCAGTCCCCCCTCCCCCCAACTTACTCGTTCACCAATTTCGGTTTCATCGCCACCAGGTAACATCTCGAAGTCTTCTTTCAGTTCACACGCCTCGACTGTGTCCTGGTACTTGCAAACGTCCAGCTTTTGGCCAAATAAGATGTTTTCGCGGACGGTCAAGTTCTGGATCCAAGCCTGCTGGGACACGTAGGCCACCGAGCCCTGCCGAGGGTCATGTGAAAAAATTAGGAGATTCGCAGCGATAGAAAAAAGTGCAAGCAAAGCGATCTTCACAAAAGCTTGGCTTAAGAACGGTTTGCCCACCGGTTTCAACGTGAATTTCAGTTCACTGTTGTTAGCTACCCTAACGACAGCTGGCTCGTTTTAATAAGAAATAAGCAACATCACTTTTTGTTAGCAAACAATTTCGCAGTTTTGAGCAGCAGTCAAATTTATTTCTGAAAAAATAATAGTCCCAAAAATGTGATTCTAGCAATTCAACACAATATATGCCGCAAGATACCTGAACTGCAACGTATCCGCTTTCTTTTTCCATGTCTCCGAGCAACGCCGATATCAGGGACGATTTTCCGCAGCCAACTTGGCCAACAACGGCCACCAGGGACCCTTTCTCAACCTCGAAAGATATGCTGCAACAAGCACAATGCGTTAATGTTTTGCACCGGTTTTAGTCATTCAAATTGATTGCTGTCAGGTCGAAAAGGCAAAGAAGGATACCCCTTAAGCTATTCAGCTGAAAACATGTTCAAGCCCAAATCGTCCAGTTAATGAAGGTTTGGGATTTCATAGATAAGGATTTGAAATAAGCGTTTGGGGTTTCAAATGAGTTTGAATTTGCAAAACCGCTTGGTGCAAAATTGACCAAGTTCAAAAGCAATGGATCTGTGCATTCAAGTTTGCTTGAAGTTAAATGAAATGTGAGTGGCAGCATTTGGGACAAACTGTTGGGACTTGAACACATATTAGAAATAAGTTCAAAACTAAAATGCAAAGTTAGTTAACGCAGGCAAACGAAAAACTTTAGAGCCTTGTAAACACTGGATATTATTTTCCAACCGATGACTTGAACCAAAACAGAAGAGAAAATTTCCGAATTTTGTAATCAGAGGACTACACAGTCGAGGGCGACGGCAAATAAAAACTCCTTCTGAGCAACTGAACACAACAAAAGATATGCAGTACGTGTCCACAGATTAGATGAAACGAAAAATCCACCCGGGAGTCAAATCTATAGGAATCGTTTGTATCATACAAAAGCAAGAATTCATGAGAAAAAAGTGTAAAGGCACGAAAATTGCTTGTGTGTTAAGACTTAGCAAGCACCAGATACAAACTCTACATTTACACCTGTTTGCAAAATCATACCAACATACAAGATGCATATGTTTGGAATGGAGCCATGAAGTATCACATAAAACACATGGTACAATACACCAGCGCTCTTCTACCGGTGTGTGCGGTCACCAAAATATGCGTGGGCTGCACCACTAAGAAAGGGTTCACAAGGATGCATCACAGACTTGTCACACTAAACAGATAATTTTTACAAAAGCTCTCTGTTGGCAAAAATGAACCAATAACCAACCAATGACTTTCAGGATTTAACCGAGACTTTGTACAATCTAAACTGTGGTGCATTAAGCATCACACAATATAAAGCTACGGTAATTGTAATTAGACGACTATTTGTGATTCATAAGCAACAGGCAATGAGCCATTATCAATTGAATTATGTAGTTGAGTTACTGAATTAGGGGACTTGCTTAGTTAGACCCGGGTACTTTCAGGCATGGGCGCAATTAGGTGGGGCACGGGGAAGTGTCAGTAAATAGGGTGCAGTGTGTTTAAGCGTTCAAGCAAATAGGGTACATGAGTTCGTCAAAGTATCTTTAAGGGTGCACCGTAAAAAAAAAGGTTGAAGAGCGCTGCAATACATTGATGCTGTTTCTTTTTCGCTGAAACATTTCGGTCATTTTTTGCTGAGACATTTTGGTCACTGAAACATTTCGGTCATTTGTCTCACAAATGCATTAAAACTCGCCGGAACAGTGCGTTTTAGCCTATATCTACAGATTTTCTGACCGAAATGACTTAATTTTTTTCGGTCATTTCAAAATCAGTTCGGTCTATGACCGCACAAATAACCAGCACTGATGATTTGTTCCAGCTAAACGTTGATGTCAACCGGGAATAGTTCGGAGTAAAATCTTCAGATTTTCATGCCAAGTCAGCAGTAAACTAACTGTAAAATTTCATTATTTGTTAGTGTTCCATTTCCAGTAAAATTTTCCTGTGCAATTTGCTTAAAACCCCGCAGAAAAACAAAAATATCTTGCTTGCGACTTGGGGAGCTGTATGCATTTTGAATGTATTGATGTGTCTACATTTCCATGCATTTGCACTTGGAATGTATTAATGTATCTGTCAACACTTCCATTAAGCAAATTGCTGTCAGAATTGTTTAACACAGAGGTGGGCAAACTACGGCCCGCGGGCCACATGCGGCCCACAAGGGTATTTTGCGCGGCCCGCAGGGCAGTCACACGTACATAGATATGAGAATTATCAAGTTTTGTTTCCACTCGTTTCATTCGAAACCGCATTTTTACTCAACCGGAAGTGACTATTGTTACCTTCATTTTGTGGCAGCTCATGTAAAACTTTTTTTAAGATTACAAAGCGATTGTAGATGTATTATATGTAATACGAGCATGCGGCCCTCGGTAGCAATAAAATCTTCAATGTGGCCCTCCGTAGAAATGTTTGCCCACCCCTGGTTTAACAGATCAGATTTTTTTTAACGACTTGGCAATGAAATATGCCACAATCTAATGAACGATGTATGTTAAATGCTACTCTGATGTATGTTAAATGCTATTCTGAACATATTGCTGAAAAACAATAACAAATCTTATTGAAACGCAGTAAGTTTTTGTTTCATGCAAAACAGTCAACGCATAGGACACGTTATTAATTAACAGGTTCTATTTCAGAAAACTCTAGACCGTTAATCACAAAAAATCCAGCTGTTGTCGACATTAGTCCAGTTTTTGGAATATGGAAACCAGGGTTGGAGGTTTTTGGGGGAGCTTGATTCCTACCAATACTAAGAGTCGCTTTTTTGTCCGACCCAGACAGCCCAATTGGAGTATTCGGAACATACATTCCTAAATTGGGAATTTTTGTTGAAATCGTAGAATTTCTTGTGAAACTCTTGTTGAAACAGACAATTCTTGCTGTGTACCATGGTTTCCATAGAGTGTTAGTAGCTACAAAATTGTTAAAAGCCAACTTCATTCACTTTATGTGAATGAGTCGGAAATTTTGGAAAGGTCAGAGTTGGAGTCGGACATTTTACCTCCAAGTCCGCAACCCTGATGGAAACAAGGTCCTCATTAAGACATTGGCTTACTCTTTCAACACAGTGGTTTCATCTTTTCCCCACGAAAAGCTCCCGTTCTCGACTTTGATCGCTCGGTCAGTGTAAGGATTCCGATCAACGTTCTTCGGGTCGAGCTCATCATGCGACAAGAACTTTTGCAATCGCTTCAAACTGACGTTCGCCTGGATGTGAGCAATGTGGAGGGTTTGGAACAGAACCTGTAGTTTCGCCAGCTACAGCGTATATTCATACAATGTGCAGCTTATTTCATATTTGGGCACCACAGCGGCTTTGTGACGCACTTTATTCGGGTTGGCCAAAACTCGTGGCCACTTTTTGAAAAATTCAAACTGAATTACTCAAGATTTGGTGAGTTCTTACTTTGGAAATACACAGCAATCAACGCACAGCTGAAAACAATGCATTGTTCACAATGTTTGAAGAAAAACATTTCTTCCTGCGATCGTGCATGAACGCCAACAAACTTCAAATAACGTTATGTCGTCACAGTCTCAACGGCACAGATATGAAAACATCAGGGCTGTACCTGAACAAGGGCAGAGATCAAAATCGGCACCATTGTGAGGGGGAAGCGGAGAATGTTGAAGAGAGCGATTGAGACGAACGCTTTCTCGGCGTTCAGGTTGTTCTGTGGGTCCGACAGAACGTAGACGGCGAATGTGGTCAAGGACACCTGGGAACACTCGTCCTGCTTTATCACACTGTGCTTCATTGAACAAACAGATCAATACCCTCCATGCTTCTAATGCAACGGTCGGCAACCTTTTTCGCACTGCAGACCGGTTTCAGCCTGGCATTAGTTTGCGGACCGGCCCTCAATTAAATAGTTGATGTTTGGCACATGTAAATTTATTACAGCTCGTAAATCATCATGGCACTGATTCACTGAGAGATCTGGGCTTGCTTTACAGCAATAAGAAGCTCTGATCTGTTGGAATTATGGTAGTCAATGGCACCCGCAGTGTGTTCCTTATGTCAGTCGTTCCAGTCACTTTACGACCAATTTAGTCTTGGTTCCGTACGGCCCGGTAACAATTTCTTCACGGACCGGAACCCAGGACACGGCCCGGCGTTTGCCCACCCCTGCTCTAATGTACAATCAAGCTATAAATCTTGCAAACTGTATGCAGGGATTAAGCTTATATATTTTAATAACATTTGCAAGTTGCAGATAGCTAAAATGATGCATGTCCTCAAGGGAGCAATCAAGTCATAACTTTCCCGGTCCCGGAAAACTAATTGTTTCGCCTTCAATACCGAGTATACAGGAAAACGACAACAAGTTTCTAATTTGCCCAGCGCATCTACTCTGATCACCAAACAGTAGGTAAAGGTAGCCATTCGTTTCGTTACCCCAAAGAAACCTGTATAATTACGATGTAAGTCATTAGGACGAAATAAAGCGACTGTTTCGGGACATACTATATCTGAACAAGAATGGCAACGACCAGAAAGTCGCTCAACAGTTTGTATTCAGCCATTGAGCATTTACTGTAAGCAGCGTCGTTTAAACACCTGGGAAAAAAGACGGTGAATTTGGTGGAACGTTGTAAAAGAACATAATACGTTGAAGTGAATGGAGGAGGACTTACGAGAAACGGGGCGCAAGCATAAGCGAAGGAGGAGCCTGCGATGAGATACGCTGCTTTCTTCAACTGGTCCAATTCTTTATTTCGCAGATCCATTATTTTTTCCTACCAAGACGAATGCAGCGATATCATATGAAGATCCTCGTAAAGTTGTCACAAGCACGCCGACTGAAAACTTGCAGCAGTGTTCACCATACGTCAACATTGTACATCTTTGTCAGTGTATCGCAAACATTTTCAGTTCAATTGTTGAACACCCAGGTAACAAGGCAGTTTATGTTGCAAATCAGTGTTTTCTAATTTAGAACATGCTGACCGGATATTTTACGAGGAGAAAACTCGGTAACGTCAAGAACTTCAGTTCTTGTCTGAATCTGGCGACTTCAAAACACAAAATGCTACAAACTAGCTTCGCTCATGAAGGCATTGTCAGCATACGCCCAAACAAGGACATTCATTCGTGAAATGAAAGACAATGCCTCACAGATAGACGTTGCGAACGACAATTTTAGCTTAAGGCATTGATCATATTTCACCATCGAAACGTCTATATCAGTGGTTCTTAACCAACTTTTTATAACACAGTGATTTTGTGCTGTGAAAGACGATATCCCAATCACAATAGTGTTATTCGCCTAAAATCAAGCATTTTAGCCCCCCAAATATTTTGGTCCCCTCCAAATTTTTGGGGTGGCTACGCTGCTGGAGCGTGATCCTCTGATCGCAGTGGGGGGGGGGCGTGCGCCTTCCCAGGGGAACGTCAATACATTTCATGGGGGCACGAGCTCTCATGCGCTCTGCAACATGGACAGTTTGATCAATAAATTAACCAACAAATACATTTGCTTATACAACTTGTTTATTGTCATGGGGGCGTGAAACAAAGGCCAATTACTTAAAGGGAGCATGGTAGAGAAAAGGTTAAGAACTACTGGTCTTTTATGCCTTTGACGTCGTTTGCTTGGGCTGTTGTTTTCACCATGAAACCATTGTTTTCGTTTCTGAACACTCGTACATCGATCGTCGTCCTTATGGTGAAGCACTCCAGTTCCAACAAACATCATCCAGCAATAAAACGTTTCGCTACAGCGATATTTTACTGAAGCCACGTGTCAGGCGACGAAAGTGAAATCGCTGCTTTAACAAAGCACTCCTAAGCACTAAGATCTCACTGACCTCAAACGACATTTCCCACGCATACATTTTCAGGACTTTTATTCCATTTAAGACCTCGTTCATCAACTTAATTCTCTTATCCTTGTATTGCATTTGCTTGACCTGATAGAAGAAAAACCGTAGTACGTCAAACAACCCTTAAAATCACCAAAAAAACATTTCTATCAATGCGCAATAGCTGTGCTTGATATCGAATCAGTCGACTTAAGCATTGCGATATTTGGTAATGCTATCCATTAACGTAATAACCTTGAAGACAAACTTACTTTACAGAAGAATATAACAAAATGTATTGTGAAGTTTTGCTGTTACAGTATTATGGCTATTATTGCCAGAACGCTGAAAAGGTTCTTGCAGCGCGGATCATACTAAGCAGCGGAGCAGCAGCTTTTCTTCCTCTCAGTTTGAACAACTCGAATGTTGAGTATTTCAAACGTACAATTGAACTTACTACAGCGTTCTGATCAGAGAAACCTCGTGTGTAATAATATCACTTAACAACATAAGCACAAATGCAGTAGGAAAAATTCTGAATCAAAAAAATTTTCTCGAAACTATTTTATCATACTGGTCTCCACAAAGGTGAAGGGTTTGAATTCATGAACAAAAATTTTTTGACGAGAAATCGATTTCACGGAAAATACTACGTACCTGCATTCCTACAATTTTATTAAAATAAAATTCAAGCACAAATACAATTAGGAAAAATCCTGAATTAAAAAAATGCTTCAAAAACCGAAATGAAACAAATTAGTTGCACCAAAAATATAATCAACATACTAGCCTCAAAGAACTGCATTATTCCAGGGTTCCCACGCATTTAAAAAAATTATTTTCCATACTTTCTCAATACCTTTTTAATACCAAATCAAAGAAGTTCAATACCATACTTTATTTTTGAAATTCTTCATCATGAAACTTAATTTTACGCATTGCACAACACTGCACAAATATAATGAATTGCTTTGCCTTCAGCAAAGCTGTGATAACCTGCATAGAACAAGATATGAAGAATCAGTGGGTGAAGACTTACTGCATCAATCTAAACAAACCTAATGCAGTTAAATTGGTTTGCTTTGTCCACAGACCAATACGAGATACCAAAAAACTTGAATGAAACCCAGCAGAAGGGCAACAGTACACCGCAGCAAACTGCATCTACGCCAGGGGTCTCAAGCACACGGCCCGCGGGCATTTTGTGCAGCCGGCGCTGCTTTTCGGGAGTTTTTAAATAATTAACAATTAAGTTATTTAGTTTATTTGTCCGTGTTTAAAAGTGCTCGGCCAGTGAGTGAACAAGTTTCTTTTAAACAAATTTAGAGACGGCTAGAAATGATTTCTATGCAACCCACGACACCTTTCGCAGACAATAAGATTTAAAAGCTGTTTTCAGTAAAATTCAGGTACCGCCACTGTTGCGTCAACGTCATAATGCGGCTCTCTGATTACCTATGTCCTCATTTAGCTCCTAGAGCAATTTGAGTACACAATTGTCTGTTTGGATGCGAACGAGTCATGGAAACCAGGGCAAAGTTTCATTGTAGCTAGGTGTAGACTTTCTCTGTCATGTTTAGCTCCTAGCAGAACTGGGCAAACCACGACAGATACCGGTTGCAGCTCAGAACTGCGGAATCGCGTTGATGATAATCTAGCGAACCATAGCCCCCCTTAAAAGATGTAATCTGATTAACTACCCAATATTTCGGCCTTCAACTTTAAACCATGATAGAAAATTGTGAAACTGTCGAAAGTGCCCGATGAGACAACCTGCAGGTTTTTGTCAGTGTCCCAGCGCTTCAACTTTATGGCATGCAATTGTCCAATGTTTACACCAGTAAACTCAAATACTAACTTCTTCTTGAAAAAAATTTTAAGATGTTGGGGCCAAGATAAAAAAATTATCAAACTGGTTAAGATAACATCACAGTCTAGATCTTGAGCAAATATAGCTTGGGGTAGCTGGTGAAGTAATACTTACATTTTTTTCAGGTCGATGTTCTTTGAAAAATTACACATATTTTACAGAGGAATGCTGCTGTTAGCAGCGCCCCTTACAATCCAATCTTTGTACAATGGAGCACGAAGCTACAAGCTATTAAATTTGAAAGATTGCAAAATTGAATTAATTTTGCTGCTACACAGCAGATTGAAACTGCAAAACCCACTAAATCATTATTTGGTGCACTAAATATGTTTGTTACGCATGTTTGCTTGTAAGTTCACTCAATAAAAATTTATCAGTGTAATCAGAGAGCTTTCTACTCAGACACTTCCAGCATGTTTTCCATTTGGAATTTCCATACTTTTTCAATACCTTTAGGGATATTTTGGCCAAATTCAATACTTTTTTCAAGGTCTTGAAAACCGATTTTGAAATTCAATACTTTTTCAGTACTTTCAACTGCGTGGGAACCGTGATTATTTGTAATAAATATTTGTGTAAAACAAACAAAAAGCATTTCTTATCACCTTCATTCATGTTAGACAATTGAGCCCCTCTAAATCAAAAATTCGATATTCTCCTGTTGAGGCGTGACACGAGCAAATAAAATCCTTTTCTGCGAACGCCAGAACCGCATCGGTTTTGCAATGAACTAACCTGAAACTTGTGGGCTTTCCCGGCGATAACAGCGTTGAATGGGATGAATGCTATCATAACTGCTACGCCGGCCAGGGTTGATGGGCCCAAAATATTCCAGAGAAAGTACAAGGCCAGTATGATCTGAAAAGGACCTGCAGGAAAACGAAAAGGTCGAGTTGTGATCAACAGCAAATGCAGAAAGCTGTTTTTTTTCGGTCATAGACCGAAACGTTTTTGAAATGACCGAAAAAGATGAAGTCATTTCGGTCAGAATGTTTGAAAATATAGGCTAAAAACATTTTTCTGGCGAGTTTCAATACAACTATGCGATAAATCACCGAAATGTTTTAGTGACCAAAATGCTTCAGCGAAAAAACAACAGGCAGAAAGAAAGTCACCAACTAATAACGAATACCAGTCACCCGCTGAATTGTTCGATTCATCTAGCCAGTGAAAAGGCATGTAACACGCTCACCTGACCACACAATGTTGACATACGTCATGAGATCCTGGAACCTCTGTGCGTCCACAGACATCAAGTTCACCACCTCCCCCACTGTGCTTTCTTTGCGGGCAGAGTTGGTGATGAGCAAAGCCTGCGTGATGTTAAGTAGAAAGTTCAGTGACGTACTTGAAACAGACAGCATGTTGAACCACTGTTAGGGAAAGAATGCATTAAACAGCGAATCAATTTTGAAGGCCTGCAAGCTAGGAGCGATCCATACCCGATGATCAAAGAGAAACGGGAGATATCGCCTTAACGGGAAGGGGCAACATTACTGTGTTGCGCGAATGCACGTATAGTTTAAAAGGGAAAATCTGTTGTTGAGGTTGAAAATGTAATAAGAAAAAAACAGTCCATCAGCGCGCGAATTCGCTGAAGGATATCCCCTACAGAAGGGGCAAGCGTCCGAAGGTAGACAGGTTTAACAATGACCCGGTTTAGTTTTTAACCTGCTCAACGTTCAGGCCGTGCATTGTCACATATGACTAAAGCAGGACCAAAATATGAGAATATATACACATACCAATGAAAATCTTTGTCATGAACAAATGGCTCAAATCATCCGTTTCGAAAGAGCGCAGAGTTTTGGCATTTAGCCAAATCCCTGGCATGGACACAAGACCTAAACCAGTGTTTATCGGCCTGCGACACCCTAAAGAAAAGAACCAAAATTTGTGGCGCCCAGTGGCGAACCCACAGCAACTTGCTTTGAGGTTTGACGACAGTTTGAAAATGTATTTTTAATGATATGTTTAAAAAACGTATTAGCCGCGACACTCCTGAGCATTGTAAATGGCACCCCAGGGTGCCGGGGTAACCGGTTGGGATGCAGTGACATAAATATACCTCTTGACGTGAATACTAACAAGACCTTTCCACGCAGGTTTTACTTTACTGAAATTTCGATATGCGCTAAACAGAAAAGCACCAGCACAACTCCGTCAAGCTTTCGATAGGAAGTGTGCTGTGTCGCGAACCCAAAAATGGGAATGTTTGGAACAACGGAACGGAAATGGAAGATCAATCAACACCGCTGGCGCGCGCGCACGCTGATTGCGCAAGCAGTCGATGAAACAGCGCAAAGCAGTGCCAGTGGAACAACAGGGAATGAAATCAGAAAATTACAAATCACTTCTGCGCAGAGGAGTCGGTCGACTTCTGGCAGTACACAGTACAAGTGACACCGAGGACGATTACGTCAAAAAATTAAAAATGAAGACATAAGGACATGTGGTCAATGTATTGTACACGCACAATACAGTGATAATATTGTACGCGCACAATGACACACAACGAAAAGCTTCTTCAACTCAGAGGTGGGTTGGGTGTAGTATGGTTGAGACCCACGTAAACAACAATCATGAAAACTTTATTCCAGTTCCATCAAGTAAAAGATACGCCATCGTTTACCTTTCTGTACACAGCAGTTACAACGGCGGACCGAATGCGCATTCCGACAATGAAGCAAACGTGGAAATATTGTTGAAGGACGACGCTTTGGAAAATCGCTGTAACGAAAAGTAGGACCGCCAACACGTAACCCTGCCATACAGGGACGTTCTGTTTTGTGTACCTGATGATGGCTCTGAAAAAAAACAATACTGCGTTAATTTTGCATAAAGAGTCAGTGGAATTTACGCTGCTTTCGCTGTACCTTATCTACGTTAACTGATAAAGGTGAAATAACGCGATCCTGTGTGGTTCTATCTCTACGCAAGTGAAACGCACACGTCAGCGACAAATAAGGTTCCAGACTTGGAGTGTCTCTAATATGCTACGCATGTACGAAAGGTTAAGAGGCATTGCGGGCATCTTTATTTCGTCGCAACAGCACCAGGTTCAGTTTTGTTGTTGAGGATGGTTCTTACAAAACAGCTAGGTGCCTGTCTTATCTTCCTGAAGCTCAACACAGCAGCTGCCAAATGACGGTTGTTGACCGTGAGTGCCTTTTGATGCGAAGATCAAAAGTTGGTCTACTGCTCTGGTTGTTATAAACGAGCAATACCAGTGTGGTGGTTGCTGTTCGTACGTGCATGGTCGTTGCTTGTAGTTCGATCGATTGATTTGTTGCAGTTGCCCGGAGCCGTCTTGCTTATCGGTAGAGCGCCTTTCGTTTATTGAGGCGTGAGTAATTA
>Ga0210059_1012376_pt1 | contig 12899 bp, 5 predicted proteins | sample Ectturendosymbi2_FD_188042 | JGI IMG/M metagenome (GOLD analysis project Ga0210059, IMG submission 188042) | Ecteinascidia turbinata endosymbiont from Florida, USA - Sample 2 (SPAdes) (version 2) | ecosystem: Host-associated > Tunicates > Ascidians > Unclassified | place: Key West, Florida...
TATATTGTTTTTCCTCATTGGCAAAATGTCTACGCGGGCCGGATGAAATGGCTTCGCGGGCCGGATTTGGCCCGCGGGCCGTAGTTTGGTGACCCCTGATCCAGAGCAACGCAGCCGTCGTAAAAATAACACAGCTCCGGCTCCTGCTCAGGAGCTCTTCTGTTCATGAACGTGCTCCGGCTCCAGCTGCGGAGCTGTTGATTTTCATGACTGTGGCTCCGGCTCCAGAGGTCTCTTTTTTCATGGCTCCGGCTCCGGCTCTAGCTCCGGCTTCTGTTCGTTTTCAAACATTAATATTCTCAATTGTCTTGGTGTGCCTCATGTTGAATAGAAAATGAAATATGTGAAGTAGACTACACAAATCATATAGAATATACCAAACTTTTTGGAGAAATTTAATCTGGTAGTTTTTTACAAGCAGCGCTCTTATCATGGGGAAAGCAGAGAAAAAACAACAATCACAGGTTTAGACGATTCAGAGAACAGTTACTAGCAGAAACGTAACTCAAGATAACGGTAATATAAACAATTTCTGGAAAGCCTGTTTCTGGTTTTGCCGCCAATGCCTGAGGACGTTTTGTTATTTCTTACGAACAGAATCAAGAAAATGGCTGTTTGGAAAAACACATTTGTGTCCGAGTATTTAAACACAGACCAGGTCCAACTGACCAAGTGTTTTGCACTCGTTGCATGTTTTGCCTGTTGCAGTCTTGACGATTCCAGTTAACAGCGCTGCCCGGGGACACCATGCAAAGAGCGCAAAACACAGTCGATTACTTCTCTGATGTGTCCTTTCTAACATGCACACATTTGCATTAACGCAAATGCGAAGATGTGTTTAAAAGCCCGTTGTTCAAAGAAATATTGTGACGTCTAGCAAGAAATTCACCTTTGAATTTTTTACAATAGCTGAAAACTTACGATTTTTTTTATCTTTTGCACTCATAATAAGCAGTGATGAATGGCAAAGTAAAGCACAATTTAACCTGCAAAGTTTAGAAGAAAATAAGACCGGTTACCGTGCTGAAAACATATAATTTTTTCCACAGGTGAAAAATTCACACACTTGTTTACATTGCTTTTTATACCCTCCTCATAATGTACTGGTAGGCAAAGCAATGCTAGCTCGCTACCAATTAGTTATAACTTTCAAGTTATACTACTGCTTGTAAACGCAATGTTTCCTCGTTAATTTTGCCAGTAATCTAGTAAACCTTTCTAGTAAGCCCAATGGTTTCTAATAAAATTCCTACTTTACAATGCCGTGCATTTCGCGCCTAAATCTGCAATAGTATCATATCTTAAACATATTTTCTGCTCACAGCATGACTACACAGCTACAAAAGCTGTAGATATTATATTATGTACCTGCTCATTATAGCTCAGTTCTTTACAGATCGCTACACTACTACAGACCCGGTTTGATCATTCTGGCTATCGAAAGTAAGTAGTTGCAGTTAACGGTTTTCTTACCTCTACAACCGTAGGTATAGGAGCAGGCAAATTTTTGGGGGTGCGAAGGAATTTAGTCCGGATTCTCCCAAACTTGCCCGAAAAATACTTGACCTCGTGAAAAACCTGTTCAGGTCAAATCGCGCGCCATTATTTTCAGATCAAAGCATGTTGGGTGCCTCTTTGCTTAGGTTTTCTGGGAGTTTTAGAAGGTTCTCAGGGATTTTGCCCGGATTTTATGGGATTTTGCCCGAATCTTCACCAAATTAAAACTTTTGGGGGTGTGGCTGCACCCCCGCCTCCTACACCAGTGTCTACAACAGTGGTTCTCAATCTTTCACTGAAAGGGAGCCAAATCCAGACCTACGATTTTGTTAGAGAGCCGCACTAAAAGATTTCACCACAAGTCAACTGACACGTTTTGTTTTATTGCACTAACGAAGTCTGTTACACAAAATATTAGAGGTGTTACTGGAAAATTGCTAAGAGCCGCAGAAAGGATGCTTGGGAGCTGCATACGGCTCTTAGAACAGTGTTTGAGAACCATTGTTCAACAAGTAACACCACGCCTGCCAGCTACATGTCACAACCTTAGGAACCATCAAAGGCTCGCAGATCCATTGTTGCAGTCTGGTGTCGTAACTCGTAACAGTTGCGTTTAGTGTGCTATAAAGAGCAGTGTTTTAGGTAAAGTCAGTCGGTTTGGCAAAATCGTTAGTATCTAGGAGGGGACCCGGAGCTACCTCTCAAATGTTCACAGCTCCAGCTCCGGTCCTAAATTTTGAACTGAGCTCCGGAGCTCCGGCTTCGGCTCGTTCTGCTTTTTAATTTGAGCTCCGGTTTGGCTCCAAACAAAATGGCCAGCTCCAGCGCTCCGGCCCCCGGTTCCGGCTCCGCAGCCCTGGTTTAATCTAATCAGGTAACTAAAAGTCTACAGAAGTAATTTGCAACTTTTTAACGCTGCGGCACACAACAAACATAAACATTTTCATGGCACGATTTCACACAATTAATGCCGTGAATATGCTGAAAATATTGGCGGCACTCAGGAAAAACTCTTGCGGCATTCAAGTGTGTTGCGGGACACAGGTTGAGAAATACTGGTCTACAAGCTCCTAAAATGCGTTTTGTATATCTTCCAGAATCCAAAATGAAGTTTATAGAAATGTTTTGCATATTTTGTACTGTAGTGAGGTTTGATAACTGCCTGCAAGACGTAGAGCGTTTTCAAAATTTTATATGGATAAGTTAAACTTTTCCATCAAGGGTCCATCATCAACCTGAACGCTATATGCACAGGGTTTCAGAAACAGAGCAACAGTCCATTCACTCCTAAGCAGCGGTGAAGTTGCAGTTTCTAACGTAACTGCTTAAACAACTTTTCACAAGCGAGCGAATGCGATGCCGCGTTCAACTGACGCGAAACTATTAAAATAAGTACAAGCTTTCAACAAATTTAATTTCTCCATCGACTTATGTGACTGCAATTAGCCTCAGTAAAGCACGCAGCAGATTACACTTTTAGCGTAGTATTGGCATTCAAAAAATCTTTCACTTCGCGTTGCGAGTCACAGAAAGCTGATTCGCAAATCTCAAAATCGATTGAGTCAAGGGCGTGCTTCACGTTTTAAATCTATTCCGCCACCGCTGTAAGAACGTAGAAAATCTATGAAGCATTTGGAAAATTTACGATTACATGACCATGTTAATATGTGTTTGGGGTGCACAGGCATTTCTAACGGCGATATTCCTGTACTTACGTGATAGCAACGTTTTTTCAAAATGCATGTGGGGGTATTAAACACGCAGTCATTGAAATTCAGACACATACCAAAACGTTTACTTTTACAGTTGCAAGTTGTCAAAAGCAACTTGAAGTGTGTGTATGGACACAGTTAACAAGAGCAACTACGTAAGCAAAAGCTTAAATTCCTGTAGTCCTCTGCAACAATTTACACGCTCTTGTGAGCATCCCCATCCAACGTTTTTAGTCATTTACTTCAAAACCTAACGTTAAAATGTCTTCAGTTTTCTTCCCTTCACTGCTGGATTACTATTAGATGATGAGTGGATGCAGTTATAGCTCTTGCGTTGTTTTAGTGTTTGGCATTTCCCTGTGTTATCTGCGCTTTTCATCTAACACCTGCTCTGTACTCCGCTACTCCGCGATGCCTAACCATTTTTGTGTTATAGTGTTATTCGAGTACCCTTGTGATATGGACCATGAGTCAGACTCAAAATAAATATTATTAATATAATATTAGTTTTTTATCTTCGCGAATTGAGAAAAACGTACCAGCGGTATTTTAAAGCTTCAAGCTTAAATGTGCTTGTCAGTTGTTCTCATATAACAGTTACATTTGGGCTGATGAAGAGAACACTGTTTTTAGACTTTCATGATGGAATTGATCACCTTTATTCTTTGGCCTATTAGGTTGTTTTCAATCCAGGTGTAAGTCTGATAGTTAGTTTTTTACTTCGAAGGATAGTGATGGACTGTGAAAATTTTTAATATTAGGTGTTTTACTGAACGCTTTCACTGTTCTAAACATAGCAATAGGTAGTACGTCCAAAGTGGTAAATTTTTCGGTTAAAAAGTTAAGAGCGGTTTAAAATTCTCTTACGAAAAAAGCAGTGCTGCAAAGAGCATTCTTGGGTGTTCCGGACAGCATACTATTTCCATTTTCACGGGTTCCTGGAAAGAAAACTTTTAGAACTTACTACCAATGTCAGAGATTTATTTCTTTTTGAGAGCAACTTTTTCCAGCATTTTTCATATTAGAGTTTTTTGTCAATAAGATTTGAGAAATTTACTAACAAAAACTCAAAAGTGCTTTACTTGTTGTTTAGTACATTTTTCCAAGGTTTTCCTGAAAATTTCTTCATTTTTTGTGTAAATATTACAACGGTATGCAACAAACAAATCCTAATGTTTAAATATAAGTATTATTTTTTGTTCATTTTTGTATGCATTTGTCTAGCTGAGACTGAAAATCGATATCATATGAAATAGTTCCAATGCAAAATGAAAATATCCAGAGCAACACAGGGGTCTATGTTCAAGCTGCTTACAAGCAATACCTGGCAAAAAGGAAGACTTGGAAAAATACAATACATACATTAGTTACATGCAGCAATCTCTAGTCATAATATAGAACTTTTACAGAATGGATAATCATTTCAACTTGTAAAAGCACCAGACTTTCAAAGTGAATGGATGAAAATGTTAGATGAAGTTGCAAACATCTGAAAAATGAGTTGAAGTTGTTTTAAATGTATCAAATGCTTTGAAGACATATTGTGACCTGATACTAGCAAGCACTTACATTCCTATATATGTAATGCAAAATTCGATAAGCAAAATTGAAGACTGATTCGAAGACATCTGAGGCATAACAAAATGACGCGTGGGTGAACACGTACACATCAGCAATATTGTGCAAGCGTGAACAGCTGTAATTGTGCCTGCAGCAGTCGCTCATTCATAATGAATTTCGTATTTTGAGTAAAAACTGCGTGAAGGATCAAACATTTAAACGTTAAACGATGCACCGTCTTTGCACTCAAGCTGTTTTAAAAATGCACTCAAGCTGTTTTGAAAAAAACGCATTAAATATTCTCAAAGAAATGTGTGACGTGACTCTGAAAAGGACTCACATTCCCGTGAATGTAATGTGAAAATCGATAAGGGTTATAATAGGTAGATAAGTAGCCACTAAGTAATTTTTTTAAATTACAAGCACACTACTGTATAACAAAATACCTGCATACGTGTAAAGTAATGTGACGACCCACCTCGTTAAACGTGCATCAGCAGTTCTTAGAGTTTAACAACATTCGAGATTTTGTTCTGCTCATATTTCTGATGAAGAGCGGCATCTAGCGTTAAAAGTGTCGATTAAATTTCTCAAATGGGAATCAAATGTTTTCAACGGAAAAGTTAGATCCCACAGATATATTACCGTTTTTTCTGCTCTTCTCTTGTCTGCAGTTTGTATGATGTTGTTCGTTATCCATATTTTCTAAGCAAAGCAATTTAAGGATACGTTTTCGATATAAGTGCACATTATTGTACAGACGCAAATTCAACAACTCTCTTCTTATTTCTCAGCGTTAAAGTTTGCAATTTTGTGAAAACAATGTTAACATTTTGTTAATTCTAGGTCGAATTTGCCGGAGTTTCAATTTAATTTTCAGTGTATTTTAAATTTTACGTTAACGACCACTTCTCAGCATGTTAGCGACGTATGAGCGCCATAAGGCGTGCGTTAATCGTATTCACGGTTCGTTTAACTTTATACGATGGTCGGATGAAGTGCTTAATACAAAGCAACGCACAGAAGCTTGAGAGAGCAGCCTGCGCTTGCACCATTCAGCAGCGCCTTGCCAGGTCACTGAAGATGATCTCATGCGATAATAATCGCAATGAATTACAGCAATACTTATTTAACAGAAAAGAATATTTCACACTTAACTTTACTGACTGAAAGCTGCCTGAAAATAATTGTAGGAGGTCCCCATTAAAGGATATTGATAGTGGAAATCATGCTAATTAGCATAGAAACCTCTAGGAATGCAAGATTGAGTGTTAGCTCTGACAATTATTTCTTAAATTTGAACGCACGAACACCATAACGAAGAAGAGTGGTGAAAAAAATGTGGTTATGTTCTTGAAAAGAGTAGTTGAAAATCTATGGAAAGTTTTTATAACTAGTTCATAATTTCTGCCCTCTACTTTTGACCACAAAGGTTGTCAACTTAGTACTGCATTTTCATTACAACTTGTTTATAATTGTGTGTGCTGTTGGACCTGACGTCAAAGGAGTACCATGGACTCTACCAATCCGAACCCTAGCTACACAGTTAATTTTCTTGTGGATCTGCTTGGAGTAGTTGCTTGTTTTTTCGGGGGAACTGGAGCTTTGTGGAGCAACCTGGACGCCTGCTGGAAGGCGTCCAGCGACGACCTTGCTGTACAACCGTATGGTATTTGCTATGGGATATGGCAAGGTTGCGCAATTAACTCTGATGGAAGTTGGGTTTGCGATGGATTTTTTGGAAAGACAATTTTTGATAGGCAAGTCAGCGGTGAGTTCAGTAAGACGTAAAACTCAAATTCGTTGATCAACTTGACTGAGTTACAAACAGCAAAGGGCGAGAAAAGTAAAATTCTAATCATGTTTGTTTCTTCCAGGGCGACAAACAGTTGATATTTTCGGGGAGAAAAATTGTGGTAACTAGTTGTTGTACCTAAAAACTAAACATGCCATTGCAAACTTCGTGGGGACAATTGCCCGTTTGCCCCCTCCCCGGTTGCTGACCTGCCTACAGCAAGCAGTTATTTTCGCAATTACTGTTCAGGCTAATTGGCTAAAATGTTGCAAATAAGCGTTTTTTAGCATCAGTAAAATCTTGAAGCGCTGAGTAACGTCACTTACGGAAGTATTTTATTAGTTTTACCAGGTTTTATGTAGTGCACAAAAAGGTGTTTTTGCCGCATCACGCATGAACAGGAAGGCGCTGCTTCTTTTACATCTACTGCGGTCGCTTTTGTTGGAACTTGGAAGCACTCCACTAACTATGTACTTGTATTATTTGTTTGCTTGATGGTTTCACATCAACTGTAAGTGGTTGATCGCTTTGCAATACTGTCTGATGGCCCAGAAGATAACTGTGGCAGTTATGATATTGATCCTATTACAAACCGGTGGCAAGCTGATGCATCTTTCACCATTGATATACAGAATCTCACAGTCTTCCTCCTTGCCAATCTTGCATCGCTTGTTAAACAAAAGACAAATATGAAAAGCTTAAATCACCGGTTTTCAACGTGAGGGCCATGAGCCAGTAGCGGGCCACGAAGACATTGTCATTTGACCACAAAGCTATTTTGAACAGACTGAGTCGTGCGGAAAAATTGAACCTTTCGATATTTGCGGTTGGTCGCCTTCATAATAGTGCAATGAAATTAAGAAATGCAGGTATTTTGTTTTTTTATTCGCGAAGTGTCTCAGACTTTGAAAGCGAAGTTGAAGATATCAGAACACAGTATTTTCATCACAGGCAGTAGCCACGATAATCGGTCCTAATTGATGTTGTTCTAAGAGTAGAACAAAAAAAAAAAAATCAAAGCGAGATTTACGAGAAGTCGGTTGAGCGAAATAATACTGTACTTCAAGCGAGGTTAGCAAAACTTACAGAGAACGAGCATTCAGAAAGAAAAACATCCAGAAAGGAAAAAAACGATCACTGAGCAAGCAAAACAAAAAGGGGTCAAGCAGTAGGCAATAATACTGGTTAGTATGTTGGGTATGGTCATTGGGATAGGCATGACTTTGTCAGATCAGGCTCACACACAGGCCAAAATTCTGGCAGTATTCCCTCTGAACACCGTCAAAGACAAGAGCTAATGCAACCATTGTTGTTTTCTGGGTTCTTCATGTTTTTTTGTTTTATATTTTCAGTGTTTAAAAAGTTTTTACCCAGGTTATAGTTGTTAAGTTTTGACAGCATTGTGCAACACATGGTCAGCCACGAACCGTTTTTGGGCTATGGACCAGAAAGTTAGTAACCTTCAATTCCTGCGTTTCCGAGATACCCTTTTAAACTATGCCATTCGTGTATGAAGTTGTCAAAGTGTTTTAATTCATTTTGAAGTTTTCTGTACATTCACTCATGTACACGAAAGCGATGATCAGTCGCAGAAATGATTGAGGGATCATTCCACAAAATAAATGAAATTAACCTATGCAACTGAGAAGACAACATACAGGCTGAGTTAGCAGTTTTGTGTTACACCCTTTTACTGTTACATTGTCTTCATTACTCCCTTGTGCTGTTAACTTCGTTATTGGTCAGCGATGGAAATTTTGCTTACAGTGCAATTAAGTCCCGCTTAACGATATTGACGGTTTGCCTACTGCGGGCGTTTACGGACCGGCAGGCTTCGTTTGCGACGTATATACCGGCAGTGAAGGTCTGACGATTAATCCGTACGTCAAGAGAGTACAGCTGCTCTAATTCTATGGGATATTACATCCCAGAACAGTTTATCCGTTGCGATCGAGATTGCCAGAGCAGCGATTTTCCCGCCCAATGCCGATGTTTTGAACTTCGACATTCGGTTTTACTTAGGTCATAGCGGCGGTTTTGCTGGGTAGATTTTGATATTAATAAAGTTTTGCAGAAAGTTGAACATTTGCAAAAGTTTCTTGTTGACAATAATTATCTAGTCTAAATTAGTTAAATTCGAAAAAAATCTATCATACATTTGATTAAAGAATATTTCTTTTGTGAAAGTGAATGCTTATGTTTTTTTTCTAAAAGTCCATTTTACCATGTTGAGAAATAAAACATACTAAATCGCACATTCTAATCTCAGTAGCATGAAACTGGTGCAAGAGGGTCTAGGACAGTTCGGCGACGGGACGTTTCGGTGATGGTGGTGGCAAATGTTTTATACGAAAAATGTGTGTTTTTGAAAAACAGTAGAATTGCCCTATTATAGCGTCACTTCAAGAGACCGGAGAAAAAGCGTCACTAAAGTCGAACTGACCTCACAGCCGAACCACAATAAATCGTTCCTAAAATGGCGTTTTAGTTGAAGGGCATAGCCTGGCAAGGTTTAAAAGTGTTCTTTAATTAGGATTGCCGCTTAATGTATCGCGTTTTCGCGAATACTCTGATAAGAAATACACAAACAAGAATTTGGAAACTCTGGCAGTTGCATTTACATGCTATCGCTATACAGTCTACAGATCATAGAGTAGTACAGTACTGCATTACGTTCTTGTAAAAAAGTTGGTAAGTTTCATTTGTGCAGTTCTTGAGACAGCTTTATCAAGCACATGCTTTGAATCTTGTCAGAGAATTTTCCACAGTGGGCTACTGCTTCTTTTACTCGACATTCTATTCACTGCTCCTCCAAATCTCGGTCAAATTGATACAGTGGCAACAATCCCCAAAAATCCCTAATACAATACATTACAGTAAAACATGTAACGATTCCCTCCTACTCCACGATGTCATTGTGACGTCACACCCACGGATCAACCAGTCCCCGCTTAACTGCGTCATGTAACAGACTTATCTAAGTTATCAGTCATGAAAGGCTTGTGTGGCGCCTTCACAGCCGTGCTTTAACTTCGAATTGTGAAGAAATCTTGCAATTGTCGTTATACACGAACAAGATATTCTGCAGGGGATCGACAAAAAGCGTCGCTATGGGCGAAGTGACGATATAGCTGAAGTCGTTATAGCCGAACTCTAATGCACGTAAAAGATAGGGATTCTGCCGGGACCGAAGAAAAAGCGTCGTTATAATAGGCGAACTGTCGTTATACCCGAAATCGTTATAGGCGAATTCTACTGTGCTTCAAAGGTTAGATTACAAAGGGTGTTTGTTTTCCCTAACGCTAAACCTTAACCCTAAAGCTAAACCCAAAATTTTTGAAAAAGTACATAAAAAGCGCTCCCATCAAAAGTATTGTTGCAACCTCTCCGGTGGTGTTGCGTTGATTGTGTGATTCACCACGAACGGGATGTGCGTGAAGAATAACACCATTATATATGTAGCGCGAGCAAGCAATAGTAAGAGATTGTGAGCATGATCTCTATTGTTGCTTGCTGCCACGGTGCGAAGCTTTGCGCATGCCGCTCGGAATTTCCGATCGCAACAAAATGGTGCTGTGACCAGGATGTGGAGGTCGTGCCGAGTTCAGCCTTCACACAAAGAACGTGCGATCGGTGTGGTTCGTTGTAAAAAGGACGGGATGTTGTTGCAACCTCTCCGGTGGTGTTGCGTTGATTGTGTGATTCACCACGAACGGGATGTGCGTGAAGAATAACACCATTATATATGTAGCGCGAGCAAGCAATATAGTAAGAGATTGCGAGCATGATCTCTATTGTTGCGAGGCTTTGCGCACATGCCATGCCGCTCGGGATTTCCGATCGCAACAGTATCATGTCTTACAACTGATTTATCGTCGAAACGTACATGGCCGAACTGTCCCATTCCGAGTGCAAAATGTGTCTAGAAAAGGGAGATTAGTATTATTTATTCTTGTTAGTGCTTTGCTTTAACCAAGGGAGCATGAATTCAGTGACGAAGGATGTTGGTTGCACTGAGGGGAGTGGTCCGGCAGTAGAGTCATATTTGCTTTGAGTGATAAACCACGGGTTATGATTTGAGATATTTTCAAGGACTTTATATCCAACTGAGCTACATTTCAGGAAGTGATCTAGCAACACAAGATGGCGGTAACTTTCTGAAATAATCCAGCAGAACTTTTGCATTACTTTTCTGGGTGTCGATTAAGAATTTAATGTCGCCTTGGTTAGCTCTTGCTTTACGTTTTACTGTGGGTCCATTTGCAGTGACCTACAAAATATACTGATTATTTATAAGAACAAGAGGACAAAGGTACACAAAACGTTTGCTCAATTTGCTGTATTTAAAAACAACGCAGACGTTTGAATCAGCTAAACACATGAAGTTTAGCACAAATTGCTGGAATTTGTTTCAATAAAGCGAAAAAAAGCGGCGTTAGGGCAATTCGTGTGCACAGTAAACTTAGTGACAGATAAGAAGTTCTGTTTTACATGGAAACTTTGTAAAGTGTTGAAACAAGTGTGTAAAATGCCGTGTTATTATGAACGCTCGTTTTTGCCCTGTGAATTCAATTGACTGAATGCCAACGTTTTTAATGTTTCTGGCTATATTTTTGTTTGCTTGTCTTTGACAACATGCTCATTTCTCATTCTTCAGCGACATCATGTTCCAATTCAAATTGTTTCTCTCAAGCGGATGATTCTGCACCAGACCAGCTTTAGGTTACAGTTACAAAATTCCGTCTTCATGAGGAAATTGTATTTGATATAAAAGGTTTATTTCTGCAAGTCGGAGAGGCATTCGATCGTAATATGATCTTTTAGATTAAATTGTTGACGTGACACGGTCAGGAACATTTCAACCACGAGCGTCGTGATGGTTTTAATCCGGATCCGTTTTATCGGCTAAATGTGCAGCAATGTGCGAGCAGCCACAAGACTGGTTTAAACGATGGCAGCTGTTCAGTCACCAACTAGACCAGTGATTCTGAAATATTTTTCTATATTTTACCCCTTTACCAAATACGATTACCAGATTTACCCCCAAAACACTCAATGGTGATCATTTGTTGAAAGAACGAAAGTAACAGATTACTCTAGAATAAACAGAAATGGTTGGCCAGAAACGTGCACAAGTTTGCTTCCTAGGCAACAAAAGACATAATCATATTTACTGTGACGGCTGCCCTTATTTTTGGCAACCACCTCTTTAATGTCTGGTGAAATAGTAGACAATGCGCAACGTACGTCAGATTCGATATCAAGCCGGTTTCGTGCCTTAGATTTGATAGTACGTGTGCAGAGAAGCCATAGTTGCGCAGAATAAGTTGAAGAAAAGGATCAACACCATTAGTGGACAGCACCGTTGCTTTGTAACCCCAAACTCTCCTCGGTTGCAAGTGTGAAACTCACCTCTTACAAAACAGACGTTTGTTAATTTTTTTAATTCTCCTTGAATTGCTCGAGCAACATCTTTCACCTTGCAAACAAAAATTTTCTTGCTAATATTTCATAAAATTGCTAGAAGTCTTTATCTCGGGAAAACATCGTTCAAACTCCTCCTGCTTGTTTCGCAGGTGGCTGACGACCTCCAGCTTCAAAATTGTTCAAAATGATTTCTACTGTAGTCGAGGGCGTAACGAGGGGTGGGACAAGGGAGGCATAATTCCCCGGGCGCCAAGTCACTATGGGGGCGCCGAATGACTGTCGAGGGCGCCGAAATGTCCCAGCAATATCACAAGTACTTTTTTCAATACAGTACATTTGCTTCCGATAGACCTCAGGTTCGAACATGGGGCACCAAACTTACTTCTTGCCTCGGGCGCCACCTAACCTTGTTACGCCCCTATCTGTAATTACATCAGTCAAGCGGTGAAATAATGTAAAATTATCGTTAATTGCTCGTTGGCTCCCAAGTTTCAGCTTTCCCTTAAACGCATTGATGGCGTCAGTACGCATAATTATGTTACTTCCTGAACCTTGCAGTTTCTTGTTTAGTTGATATAATGCTTCGAATACGTTGACAAGATAAGGTAGCATACCCATCTCCACGAAATGCTGGCAAAAGTTCATTTTTTGTTGCGCAACAAAATCAACTTGACTTCTCGTACCGTAGTTCGAAAACACGAGACGAGAGAGTATTTTTCCCTTTGAGAGGCAACGGACTTTCGTATGGTATGAAGTCATATGCGGATCCAGGATTTTTTTATGGGGGGGCTCAAGGACGAGTTCATCCGGATTTGTACTGACTGCAGATCAGTGAAGACCCAACTGCTCAGGTCACTTTTTTAACAAACACGGTTGTTAACCATACACATTTTGGCTAAATTGCATTC
>Ga0210059_1012377_pt1 | contig 12898 bp, 9 predicted proteins | sample Ectturendosymbi2_FD_188042 | JGI IMG/M metagenome (GOLD analysis project Ga0210059, IMG submission 188042) | Ecteinascidia turbinata endosymbiont from Florida, USA - Sample 2 (SPAdes) (version 2) | ecosystem: Host-associated > Tunicates > Ascidians > Unclassified | place: Key West, Florida...
ACGTAAGTCGCACTAGTTTTACATCGTTCGGAACTTGCCGAAAAATGAGTTACGTTCCCCGTAATTGATTGCAAGACATAAGTCTGAAATTGGTTTGTTTTGAAATCTTACCTACAAATTTAACTGCGTTTTGAATGCACTTGATATTTGTCAAGTCAAAATGCTTGAGTGCATATTTTAACTATCAAAACACTACAATAATTGATACTCCGCTTCCTGCTTTATACGTATTTTTTTAAATCAAATGATATTTTGATCAAGAGTTTATCATTTCAAAACCACGTGTCCTCGTTTGTGGGAAACGTGAATTTACGGTTGTCTTTAATTGTTTTTATCCACTCCAGTTACCCGCGTTTTACTCTCCAGCGACCCACTATCTGGGAAACAAAACAAAACTTGATTTTGATGGTTATGATGTTCTGCGTTAGATGAAAAACGTGGGCTAGAATAGTAGTCAGTATAGGGCAGCAAATAGTTGCATCAGTAAACTGTTATGTATTTATTACTGTAACTGAGGCTAGAACGTTAGCTCCTATAACGTTACACAGCAGGCACGTTTAAGGTTACCAGATCACTTGACATTTTTCAAAGAAATTTTGTCGTTTTGTGATTATCGAAATTTTACTTCATGTCTACTTTGAATACTCAGATATAGTGGTGTAGCATATTTTTTCAAACAAACATTTCTGAAAAACAATGTGCAACCATTGGTTACCTGTTTAATTACATTGTTCAATCTTGATTCTTGAATGTTGAATGTAATCAATAGTTCAATAATGAACACTTTCACAACTGTTCAAGAATTTTCAAGGACGCCGGAAAATACTTAAGGACAACAAATTGTTTTCTAAGGATCAAGGACATAACCAGTTTTGATAGCAAATTCAAGGAAAGTCCTTGGCTCTCAAGGACGTCTGACAACGTTAGACACGTTGCAACCGTCGTTCTGCAGTAATGGCCGACGAAATGTACACACACACAAAAGAGAAAAAAGTAAGTAGCCTACTTACTAGCAAGGAAAGAAACCAGCAAAGCAACACCGTATGCTACAATGAATGTAAGTAACAGATTGATGTAGTTCGTTGCGGCTGAGATGCTGGTGACAGTAAGAGCAGCCAGAGAAAATGCGATCTGTTGATACAAATATTAAAAACAGTTAGGAGCATTCAGTCAACATTTGAAACAAATCGACTTGAAAACGGGCAACCCGACTACAACAGCTGCACGTATACATGTAGGGTTGATAGCAAAGGGTACGCGGCTTTTCGGTCTGGCCGTTTCGGTCTGGAGCATTTCGGTCACGATATTTCTGTACATAAACAACTGATTACCTTTGTTTATTGAAATGATTATATAGGCAGGCGAAATGTCACGCTAACTGGTACTATACTAAGTCCTTTTTGAGGAGTCATGATTGCGATTAAATCTGAATTGTAATTATGAGTTTGAAGTATTTATATTTAATTGTCAGTGATGTAGTCGAGACCGTAACCTTCGAGACCGAGACTTCATCAAAACTCCGAGACCGAGACTCGAAACTTAAAACTGAGACCGAGACTCGAGACTTTAAAATTTGTTCATTTTCCCGAATTTCTTTTTTTAATGCGGTCATCGCTTCTGAGTTGATTTTTTATAGAATTTCTGGCATTTTTCCAACATGTTTTGGTTGTTTATTACCTGCAAATATAGCAAAAAATATCGTTGAACTATAGAAATATTACTTGACCATTTCTTTGCAATATTGAAAGTCTCGAGACCTGACACCTTCGAGTCTGAGACCTAGACTCGCAAAAATGGGTCTTGAGACCGAAACCTCGAGACTGGGTCTCGAGATGAGACGAGTCTCGAGATCGAAACCAAGTCTCGAGACTTCATCACTGTATGTAAGATTTCTGCAAGCTTTCGTAGTCCGACCGAAATGTCTCGAGGCCGAAACGACCAAGACTGAAAAGTCCCGTGACCGATACGGCTCAGACCGAAACGGCTCAGACCGAATCGGCCAGACCGAAACGGCTCAGACCGAATCAGTCAGACCGAAACGGCTCAGACCGAATCGGCCAGACCGAAACGGCCAGACTGAATCGGCCACACCGAAAAATCCTGTCCCGGATAACAAAGGCGTTTTAACGACGGCTACGCAACTCTGATTTTAAAAATTAAAAATTTAAAATAATCTGTTAAGCACAGCAAATGCATTAATTTTGTGCAAGAGCAAGTTTGAGAGCAATTCAGCAAACTAGATTTTCTGCCACCAACTCATGGTACTGTGCGACCTAAAATCAGCTGCTTCTTATTTTCTACAGTTGCACATCTTTTCGTGAAAGGTGTTACTTTTTTCGTCTGCAAGCTGAAAGAGGCCATGCAAGAGTATGCATTAGTAGTTTCAACAGAAGCGCCTTAAAAATACTTAATCAGCTGCTTCTTGAAAAGAAATTGCGGATGGTATTCCGATAATTAATTATCTTTGCATCCAAAACAACAATATGCTAGATTAGGTAAAATTTAAATTTGCTCTGAACAGCGCAATGTGAAAATATGTGATGAAAGTGGAAGAGTAAATTCCTTGGATGTCCTTCGGTTCGGAAACAGATGCTCGTCTATGATAGGACCTAATTTTCAAGGCTGAAGTCTATCAACACAATGCAAGGATTAGTGGTTGAACAGCTGAAGACTACAACAGCATCGGACAATCATTGCCATCGTATAAGGAAAAATATGCGGAAGATTCGCTAGCAGTCATCTCCACCACCTTTACTGAGGCAAGCACAACAGAAAGATGTTATGTTATCTTGGGGCAATAAACTAAAACAATATCAACTAACAACAATAATTTGCCCTGCTGTTACCACATTGCACTATTATCGTATACAGATAAGTAAATTTCGGTCTTTCGCTTGTGGTATCTATCAGAGTGACTTGTTATTTCTGGGCGCCATATAGCGGGTATCAGTTTATTTACATGTGGCACTATCACCTGATCGCAGGATAGCAATACTTACTGGCAGAAAATGTAATTGCAAATTTCGCGAATGCACTGTGGCAGCTCCCGAACGGTCCAACGAATTGATAACGTTCACAAAAATAAGTTACGTTTGTAAACAATGCGTAACTATCTATCTGCTACCAGTACATGAAATCAAAGAGTTTGAATGGGGTTTTGTCAAGGGAACTGTGCTTAAAACATATCAAATCCATTTTTGTGCAAAAGCCCGTTACAAGCAATTGCGCGAAAACGACAAAGCTAAATACCCCACTCGCAAAACCCGAACTGATACTGCGTTGTGAGCAACTTGTAATATTTTTATATGAATAAAGTTCACGGATCTTATTTCAAGTGAACTGTCAAAATTGGTATCAGGACAGTTTCCAACTAACCGGGCAGCTCCCAACTCATGCATTTTAAGCACTTTGTGATACTTTTGATATGCATAAAGTTCTCAGATCTTGTTACAAAGGAACTTTCAAAACTTACTCCTCTTAGATGTCAACGTCGGTTGCAATGTCGCATAGAAAAGATCTTTTAACCGACTTTCCATCACAACCAGAAAAGTGACTACTAGAGCCCTGCGCGGAGCGGGTTAACCCGCGCGGGTTGCGGGCAGGGCCGTCGCCGGCGGAGGGCCAGTGGTGCCCGGCCCCCCCATTTGAAATCGGTGCCCCCCCATTTCACGTTTGGCTCCCCGGTTGCTACATACATCCAATACTGTATTTTAAAAATGTTCCCCCCCCCTTCTGGTTGTGGCCCCCGCTGCTAAATCCTGGCGACGGGCCTGGTTGCGGGTACCCGCAGAGTTATGCGTGTGGGTGGGGGTTAAACTTGGTGCGGGGCGGGCGCAGGATAAGAATCTTTTTGGGCCGGTAACTGAATGTTGACCCAATGCATGTGAAAGTGACATGAGCAAAAAAGTCAGTGCTACACAGAGCTTGTGGTACAAAGGTATAGAGCAGCTATGCTAACCCAAATTCTCTACTAGGCCAAAACTTATGTCACTGTCTTTGTGAGGTCCGCACATTGAATGGCTTAGTTTCATTTTAGCAAACCAATGTTTACTTTGGTGCAACTGTGAGCATTTGAATACTGACTGCAATGACAACGATTGCATATTACTGCTAAGCTAATCACTCCTAAATTGTGATGACATCGGCAAATTTAGTGTTAATGGAAGAACAAGGGCAATTACAAATCCGTTTAGTGCAGAGGAACACATGAGCAGAAATAAGAAAACTAGAAATCAGTTTTGCATCGAGGTGTCATTGTACAACACGTGAAGATCTGTCAGTACACAGTACGTGATGAACAGGCACTAAAGTTCATTGCATCAAAAATGTCGAATTTGTGATTATAAAAATAAAGTCAGACTGTTATTTTACTGTACTCACACACAGTAATGAAAAGCTTACTGGGCCGCACAAAACCTTCTACTGGCCGCGGATTTGACATGGTTGGTGTAAGGGACATTCACCATTGGTGGCGAGACCACAGATTGGAGTTTCCAGGCCTCAGTGATTTTGCAAGAAATACGTTCAGCGTGATGGCAACTAGCGCTGCTAATGAACGAGTGTTTAGTGTCAATGGTCATTCCGTGAAGAGCAAAAGTTGAAAAGTTCTTCAGTGAACGACATACTTCTTTTTAACAGTGCTCTGAGAAAGGAGGGCTGAAATTTGGCTAGGTTTCGCATTGTTACTTTACAGTGACCTTCCGTTGACTTTAAAATGAACCACTGAACTGATTGCCACCAGCGTTGAAACGCATTGCATGAGTTTGCAGTGGTTTTCAGACCCACAGTGACTAGTGCAGGTTTGGAGTGGAAACAGCGCGGGGAGGGTGCGGATTGAGGGGGCCTATGGGGCGGGTCGGGTGCGGGTTAGAAGCGGTGGTGCAACCAGAGGTTTGAGCCAGAGGGGGCAAAATTTAACTGCAGGAGGCCCACTGGCCACCGTAGGGGGGCCACTAGACAACACTCAGAAAAAAAGTTAAGAAATGATAGTGAATCCGAATGTCGTGGATGTCTATACTAGCTAAAAAAACGAAAACAGCCCTAAAAACGCAAAAAACAACAACCTGCTGAAAACCAATAGAATACCAAAAATGTCAGCTAAGAGCGGTGTAGTTTTGCATTTAGCTTGCCATGGGAGGCGGCTCACCCCCTGCCCCCCGTCAGTTACGCCACTGGTTAGAAGTCCGCGGGTGCGGGGCGAGAACGGGCAAAATTTCTCAAATTCCCGCGGATACGGGGCGGGTTTCAACTTTGCAGGGCGGGAGCGGACAAAAAATTTCAACCCGCGCAGGACTCTAGTGACTACAGTCACTGATCGACAGTAGTGTTTGAAGTGCTGCCTACACATAGTTCACAGACACAACCGATCCATAGTACCTGGCAGGATGGACGTGAAAGTATCATTTTTCGCCAAACTCCCAAACGAATTTCCAGCAAGCCATCAAGAACCAATCTGTATATTTCAGGAAAATCTTCTTCGCGAGCTCGACGAATTTTGACGCTTGCGATGTGGGAATTGATTTGATGAACACTCATGACCTTTTAAATCTCTCGACATTTGCAAGAGTTTAGTTGTATGAAAACTCACCTTACGAAAAAGATACGATTTTAGTTGGGTTTAAACGATTACAAGAAAAGCTGAGTTAACAACTCATCTTACAAAAGGAATACAAAGCAGGTCGAATTTTCATGATTTTCTTCCATTTGCGAAAGCCAAAATGTTTTTAAGTTTGACAACAAAAATGTTTTTGAGGTAATTTCACGAAAGTAGAGACAACAAGAAGGTTGCTGAACGTATTCAACAAAAAAAGTAAAGGTTTCGTGAACACATTTTTCCACAAAGGGTACAAACCACCACAGCTATTTCAGCTTTCAGACTGGAACCACGGAAAACTGTTACCGACTCGGGAGTCACTTTCCATTTTAGACAGTAGCAGGAGTCTGCGTGGTCTTTATAAACGTCATTTCTTAAGTAAAAACATTGTTAAATTTTGGTTGCATCGATGCAGCCGGAGTCTGAACAAAAGTCGGATTTTCAAACTTGAAAATTTTTCGGACCCGGATCCGGATTAAAAAATATTGCAACAGGAGCGGAGTGGGAGTTTGAAAAGAACGCTTTTTTGACCATGCATTTATTTTTCATGTTATTTTCTTTACAATTTCATGAAGCTCTCACAATGTTAGTTTGAAACTCTTTCAAACAGTGTATAAACGTACGCTTTATGAGCATAGTCAATAGTCCCATGCTAAGCATTAGCAAGCTAACCTACTTTAAAAAGCATGCTGGCATATTTCACCGCAAAAAAATTTTAAGTTCGATAGAGATGGCACGGGCCGCTAACAGTCCAGTCGTCGGGCAGTCCGCTAGAGGTTTTGAAACAGTCTGCTGACAATTTTTTTAGCAGTGACGTCATTCCGGCCGCTACGGGCCGCTGCAGTCTGCTCGCCAATTAGAGGAAAATTTCTGTTTTTGCAAAGTTTCAAAATCTAACAAGGGAATGTTTTGCTGTTTTCTCCATTTTACCGTTCTGCTAATGTTCTGTTTCACTTGTTCCCACGCAAACCGGTGAACCATATTATGAATCAATCAAAGCAACAAACACTTTCATTTATAGTCTGTCAGTGTCGCCGAGGTTTAGGCAGAACCGTCGCCGGGAAGTTTTCAATAGGGGTATTGTGTTTGTGCGGGGTGACTTGACGTTCTAAAATTGACAAAAACTACACTGATTTATAGTGCTTCATGTTTCAATTTGTGGGGGCTTATAGATTTGTTTGGGGGACTAAGCCCACCAAAGCTCCCCCCGTGGCGACGGGACTGGGTTTAGGTTTAGGACAGGTGTTATCAAACTTTCTCTGGCCATGTACCTCTTCAGCATTTCGATAGACGGGCATGTATCCCTAAAATTTCTTATGACAAAAAGGCTGTGGAAAATAACAAGAATGTATTTACCAATAAGCAGATAATGATTTTGAAAATAATATTCACTGATGTATGTATAAATATTTCGAAATGAATAATATGCAAACATATTTTTCCCTTCCATTGCTAACCTCAAATGTACCCATTCAGATAGGCAAATGCACCCCTACTAGCCTAGGGGTACATGTACCTCAGTTTGGGAACCCCTGGTTTAGGATTTGATGTTAGGTTTAGGTTAGGGTTTAAGGTTTAGGTTCAGTATGTTACTAGCACGTGTAGTGCAGCCTAGCACACACTTGTTGTGTGTTAGTGTCACGTTACAGGCGGCGGACGAATAAGTTTTCAAAAGTGCTCTGGCGGACCTATAGCCATTAAGACTACATGGTTTTATTGTCCAAAGGACAATGAACTGAAAACTTCAGTGTTGTTACTTTGCTTTTGAGGTTACGGTATATTACGGCCGGTCTGGGCCGGAAAATAAGTTGTGGTTTAGCATAGACGGGCCGGGCGGTTTCTTGTTAGCGCCGGGCGGGCCGGGCTGCAAAAGTGCTGGCCCGTGCCATTTCTAAAGTTCGAAGCCATTTTTTCTCAGTTCCTCGTTAACCTAATTTGTTACAACATAACATATCCGAATATTCACCGAAATCAAACTTCAGTTTAACCTTAATCAAATAAAATCAGCTTTTTTACATATAATTTCTTATAACGGTTAACTAACTGCCTTAACGGTTAGCTTAGCTGCCTATCTTTAGCGACCGTGGCTACCTCTAACGACAATGGTTGTTATCGATTGTGACTTTTTTATTATTGTTCAACGCTAAAAACGTAATAATTGCAACACAATGCACCAGTTGGCAAATAGGCGTTTGTTTAAAAATATAATTTTGTGACTAAATAATCCGAGTTACTTCCTTAAATATTGGAGCAAAACTTAGGACAATTTCCCACTGCACCAAACTAGAGCGAATTTCCCACTGTATGAAATTTCCTAGCGGTTAAGAACCACTGGTCTAGCCTCTGACATGCTAGGAAAAGCATCCAAAAGTGGAAAAAGCCTTGGCGAAGTGTGAAGAGGGGACCACATGCGGAGGTTCCAAAAAGTGCAAAAAATCCTAAAATTGCATGTACTGTAGGAAGCGGATGAAGCCAAAAAAATTTGTTATGTTAGGTAGACCTAAAGGTTAAACTGGCCACCGCCACAATTGAACATGGGACAAATTTGAAGTCTACTGCCAATCCCAGAGACAAGCCTGATTATTATAGGGAATACTTCGATCATTTCAACTGGATGTTTGTGACGAGCAAAGATTTCCTTTCTTTTTGCATCTATAGTATCTGGTAAATTTAGGCATAGGCTATGCTGTACAAGTCGCAAGTACCGGTTTAAAAGCCAGTGTGTGGCATGCGAATCTTGATGTTAGCATACCTGTTTTCAGTGGGTGTAGAGAACTGACAGCACAGTTTGACAACTCTTTGTATGCAACTCAGCAGTTTCAAGTTTAATGCAATTATTTTCATCCATATTGTGAATCAGTAGGTGCTAAAATATTTGGGAATGCAAATAAGTTCTGCTGGCACTTACATTTATATATGCGTTTATCGAGCCAGTTTTTCCCGTAGTTTCTCAAAATTTTCGTCTGATAACTAATGAATAACCAATAAGTCTTCTACACGTTTTACCTGAATCGGTGCTTCTCAAATTTTTGTTATACGGAACGGTTTTCTATGCGACCCTCTTCATGGATAGCCTAGCCCTAGATGTTGATGATACGTGTAAACGTCCCATTGCAAATCTCAACAGGCATTTTGTCCATGGCGAAATCATACAAATGAACACAATCCACGAAAGTAACTATACAGCAACAAAACAACCACGTAATGGAAACAAAAGTGCGAAAAAATTAACAAAAAACAGTTCAGTTTATAGAAGTCATCAAGCGCGACTAATGGGATGGATGTACTTGATGTTTTTTACACAGATCATCCATTCGTAGATTGATACAAATAGCCTACGCATTCTCAACATTTTTCAAAAACATCGTTTTTTTGGACTTAATGATTTTCAATTTTTAGAATGCCGCATCAAACAGATATGCTATGCAAACGGTTAAGAGTTTATGAATGACTAGATCAGAAATGACTCGGTGTTCATTTTCTTGTTCTTATCAAAAAATCACATAAACTATGTTTCGAAAAAGTCTAGTTGCAAACTTTTGTCGTTTAAATAACTCTGTAAATTCATCGTGGGCTTATGATGGCAGGCGTGTGGGCTCCTGAAATTTCAATTGTGCATGGTTTGCGGATCTAACTTTTCCTGAATCAAACTCCAAAGTATTTCTGAAACTGTGATGAAGCTTTCAACTTTAGTCTTACTACTCAGTGTGCTCCCAAAGCAGTTACCCTAGACCTAGAGTTCTGAACACAAGCATGCCTTCGTGCTGGAATTAATGCAACAAGATCAATATCGGTCTGTACCTTAAAACAATCATGACGTACAAAAGCATAACTTGTTGTTCTTGGTTAATTAGTATTTGATAACTCAGGAAGATATCCTAGTAAACAACTGACAGCATGAAACGCGAAATTACCCCTAAAATGCAGCAGAAAAGATTTACTGCAGACCAACTTTTAATTTTCTTATAAAGTTTACAAAAACTTTTATATGTGATTTGTCAAGCCAATTTGTTTCGCGATCCCAAAATTACACTTCGCTACCGCAAATGGGGTCGCCACCCATAGCTTGAGAAGCCCTGACTTAAACTACCGCACATTTTGTTCCAAAGGTGATCCACTTTTGTGACGTACATTTGGGGTCCAACCAGTCCCGTCGCCACGGGGGGCTTTGGCAGTGGCGATTCTGCATGAAAAAAGTGGGGGGACCATTGCGGGGCCAAGGAAAAAGTAGGGGGGCCAACATAAATGTCTATCTTTCATGGTGATTTTCATTGTTTTGAAGATTAAGTTGCTGTGATTAACCCTATCAAACCCAACATAGGCTTGTGGATATCATTAAATATGAACTAACGTTATTATTCACTACACCTAAACGCCACTGTAGATGCAATCACACACGTGTACTGCTATGTCGAAAATTATGTGCTAACCATGCAACTTCCACAGCACTGCACATGCAAATCGAAACACCATTTTCCGTACACAATTGTGCCGGCGTCATATGAACGAAAGCAGCTTTAGACAGGGCCGACCTTGCCAAGTGGCAAGTGCGGGGCCCAATGTAAAACCTAGGTGCGGGGCCCATCTAAGCAGTGGCGTTATGACGTCATCATGCTCAGTCAACCGTGCCATGACCTTTTTGATGGTTGTGTTTTTATTTATAAAATAAATATATAAATATAAAAAAGATGGCAAATTTTTAGAGAATCTGTATCTGTGTTCCCCAGCTGCTTCCATGTTTATGACTAATATCATGCCGCTCTGGTGGACATCAGACAGTGTACCGCTACCAACGTAGTCAAGCCGAAAGTTGGAAAGGAAACTCTGCAATGGAGATCCGAGCGGCAAGCGTAAGTGCAAAGTTTCTTCAATCAAACCGAACTGACAAGTGAATTGAACTTACAACGCAATTATTTCACTCTTGTTTAACGGCAAGAGTGGGCACATGATCAACTATCCGCTTTATGACGCAATACACGAAAAAAACATATTCACATAAGAGCAATCCATGCATCCCCTAAAGTTCCCCAAAGCCCAATTTTATAATTGTTCATGATATATGCACTTAGAATGCAAACTGTTCTTTATCAAGTAGAAATGTAATGTACAAAGATCGCAACTACTGTATGACGTACAGTAGATCGCAACTACTGTATGACGTCACAGATATACAAACACTTATCAAACGCATAAAATAATGCGCATGCTGGATTGATGAAAAAAAGCATATAGCCCAGTAATATATTGACAAACAGAAACGAGTGTGCTGGAAAATATTCACAATTTTGCCTTGCCTAGGTTAAGCTGCTGGTTTTAAGAGTCCTTTACGTTTATGAATCTGGATTTGAAGTAGTGGTTTTTCTACCTTTTTACCCTCGCAAACAGACAAAACACAATGAAGGTTTGGCGGGACGGAAAATGTTAAAAGTACTTGCACAACCAACAAATAACGCGAACCATTTTGGACAAAGAAAGGAAGCAATTTAAGTGCAAACACTTTACAAAATTTTGCGCTGGTTTGCATGAGATTTTTGACTTTCACGGGTTCAACTTTTCATCTTTTGTCATTTGTTTCAATTTAGTAAAGTTAACGTTATTTTGACAAAACATTAAAATATCTAGTATATGTTATAATCTTCCATGAAGCAAAACTACAGGCTTTTGTCGAAATGCAGATGACCCTCAAACAAACAAGTACTTTACAAAACAGAATGATATTTCGAGAACTGAATAGCGTTACGTTGGAATAAATGCCAAATTAATTCGGCAGACACTCGCCTTAACCTGTTCATTGCGAGTTCAATCATTGCACACCTGGTTGGCAATAACTGCAGGTCTCCTGTAATCTTAATGGACACCAGTAACAGCCAAGTTCCATCCATAAAAAGTGGACCATGGGGGAGCGCAGACATAACGCCCTAGCATGAAATTGAGCACATTTGATAAAGCTCCTTAGAGCAATATCATCGTTTTTTCAAACGAGATAACTATTTTCTAACAATGAGATTTGAAAGCCGTTTCTATAATTCTTTAGCGCAAGGATTATCTGGCAAAAATGAACAGCATGTCCGACCACCATGGCGCGGGGACTCCAGAGGCGCGGGGCATAATGCAGCTGCATCGGATGCATCGACTTGAGGCCGGCCCTGGCTTTAGAAAGTGAAAACAATTCACATGAAAGCGAAATGGTTCCAACCACAAATTCCATCTTGACACAGAGACAAGTAGGCTGTTGATTGCCAACTAGTTTCGTTAAAATATTCTTACTACAAAGCACGTAAAAATAAACCAATTTCCATCGGTTTGGTGACTACTGACAAATCCGTTTTTGTGGTAGTTTACGGACATTTTGTGATTGTGGTATAAACATAACAATGTCATGCAACTACTAACAGGAGTGTGCAGCATGGATAGGGTGAGGACTATTCAATACATTATGCACTTAACAGCAGCGAGATTTCGGCACCAGCTGCACCATAAGTAGCATAGTAGCGCCGCATATAGGTGTGCATCGGCGTGTACCTGATAGCAAGATGTAATAGCAGGCGTAAAACTTACTTCGCAGAATATTCCTAACAAAGTCGTTCATTTTATTATTCACACTGAATTTTCCTCTGATTGATCCTCAAAAGCTGGCTTTTCAACCCTGCCTTCATTTATGACTGTCTTCTCATACGCGAAACACGCACTACTTCTAAACCAAAAACGATTCAGACAAATAGACAATGAGCAATACAATTCTCACACAGATTCCTGCACAGGCTACGTTCAAATTATATATCGTCATCACCTCAACGTAACTTAATTCTTCGTTTATCATGACGGCTGTCAAATTCATCAACGAAATCATCTAAATCTATTTTTCAGCTAGTACCTTTCAATTTAAAGTAGATAAATGTTACCCAACCTTTCACTGGTAACCGAATTTCTGGGAAATGTTTTCGCAAATTTGATTTTTGAAAAATTTCTCTCGCATGAAGCACTGGTGACGGGAAGAGTTACAGCTACTAGCAACAATCAAACGCAGCTTTTCAAGTAGCTATAAATGATAAAAATTGTTCGAGCTATATAGGCAGCATCGACTCTTTCCGAAGCAAATTATTTGCCAAAGTTATTTCATGTTTTGAATCATTTTCACTGAATGAATATGATTTTTAATTGTTTCAAGTTTGTTTCGTATAGAAATGTTTGACCTCCGGGGCAAAGAGCTGAAATACGCGAAAGAATTGTTTCTGAATCATTACGGAAAATCCGTACAAAATTCTATGAGGTTGCAGGACCTGTGGGTAGAGTTAAACTGTAGTC